>OKRZ01000411.1_pt1 | contig 32323 bp, 28 predicted proteins | sample 1601141 | NCBI WGS metagenome assembly OKRZ01 (sample SAMEA3541524, study PRJEB24748) | human gut metagenome | biome: human gut; feature: human-associated habitat; material: faeces | place: China | collected 2012
TTACAATACAATGTTAGATTATTTAAACAGAGGATATTATATAATAGCAAGTTGTGGAAGTGGCTTATTCACATACGGAGGGCATTATATTGTATTAGTAGGAACAGAAAATGGAAATATAAAGATTTATGATCCATATTTATATACTAATAAATTTAATACAGCTAGTAGAAGAAACAAAGTTATAGTAAATGGAAATACTGTTTATTGTAGTGTAGATAATTTTAAACAATACGCAAATTATAAAGGATTTTGGTGTTTCAGTAATGATAGTAATTTAACAGAAAATAAAAACACAGAAATAAAGACTGTAGTAGCAGATAACAATGTAGAAGATACAAATTATAAAGTAAGAATAACTGCAAGTAGCTTAAGAGTAAGAGAAGGTGCAGACACAAATTATAAACAAGTTACTTCGTACAAAAATGGCACGATTGTTACAATCCTGAAGAAATATAGAAATTGGGGAAAAACAGATAAAGGATGGATATGTTTAGACTATACCGTTCAATTCGTGCAAAAAATGAACGGTTATAAAACTGGAACATATGTAATTAATTGTAGTAAGCTAAATGTACGAACAGGACCAGGTACTAATTACAGAAAAAAAACAATAAAAGAATTAACAAAATCTGCAAGAAGACAAGGTGGATACGTTAGAGGTGTACGATGTACTGTTTTAGAAATTCGTGGAAATTGGGGTAAAACGCCAAGCGGTTGGATATGTTTAGACTATTGCAAAAAAAAATAAAAAAAGTATTGACAAGAATATAAACATAGTATATTATAATTTTATTCCAAACAATTCCGTAGATTTTATTAAATAAATCTACCTCATTGTTTAACTATAACATGTAATGTATTTTAATGAATTTTAAAATTAAAATAATATTTTCTAAACTATTATTAGTTTAAAATTTATTAAAAAAATTGGTTTAACTTTAACACGTAGTGTATAAATAAAAAAATAAGAGGAATTTTCTTCCTCTTATTTTTTATATAATCCATATATTAGTTACTTTAACTAAAATTTTGAATTGATAGTCACTATCTTCATTCATTCTCTCTATGTAATTTTTGCTTAATATATCAAAATCTACTGCGATTTCTTTAACCTCTTCATTTCCGTTCATTGTTCTATAACAAATACAACCGTTTTCTGTTTCTTCTCCCATATCTAGTGTACCATCTAAAGCAGAATTAAGATTATCACCTTCGTAGATGCTTGTAGGAGATTCTAATATTTCTTTACATTTATTATCCATGTCTAATAATGTTATCTCCTTACCTAATAATTCCTCTTTTAATTCTTTAATCATTTCTTCCATTTTAAAATCCTCCTTATTTATAATTATTTTTTTTCCATCAAATTTTAATGTTGCTGTTCTATCTGCATCGTCAAACCCCATTTCTTTAATCCATGGAACTGGTAATGTTATTCTGGTTGTAGTATATCCATTCCCATTTTTGGCAAACAATATTTTGGTAGTTCTTTTTTCAACATCTTCTTTTTTCATATTTACATATTTTCCTTTCGTTTTGTTAAATATATATTAACATAGTCGTGTCGACTTGTCAAGCACTTTTTCAAAAAAATAAAAAAAATTTTGAAAAATTCTAAAAGTCCTTAAAACAGAGGTATAAAACTATATTAATTAAAAATAAAAATGGCTTAAAATCAATTGTGAAAAGTCGTTTTTTATTGATAATATGCATATTTTTTGACATTTTACATAAATTGTGATATACTGAATTTATCAAAAATGATAAAAAAGTATTGACTTTTAAAAAATACTCTAGTAAAATACTAAATACAGATACGAGAAAAACTTGTATTATTTGCATATGTGTCTGTGTCAAGCTTGTCTCAAGCTATTAATTTTATGTATATAGGACAATAAAAAATACTAGAGGTGCGAACTCTAGTATTTTTCTTACTAAAAATTTCTTAAAATTAAGAAAATTAATAATAAGGCTATTAATTTTATGTATTGCTCCATTTTCTCACCTTCTTTCTGGGAGCAAGGAAATGGGAAGGACGAAAATATAATATCAAAACGCAATAGATTATTCAATAGATTTATCAAAAAACTGATAAATCTTTTTTATCGACAAATTTCGACAAAAACAATCAACATAATGTGCTATAATAAATAGAGGTGATTAAATGAGTATAGACTTGCTGATAATTCGCAACCGTGCAAGACTAGAAAAATTAATTACAGAAGAAAAAGAATATAGCATAATACTAAAACAAAGTAAAAAGCTGGACAAATTAATAAATGCAAAAATGAAAGAGATTAACGTAAGTTAGTCTCTTTACATTTATATACATATTGTTACTAAAATGTATTGCTGTGCCAAAATATTTTTGTTAAAGTTGGGAAATATATATGTAGGAGGATAAAAAAAATGAAAGTAAAAATTAATGTTAAAGAAATAAGAAATAGAAAAAACATTACACTAGAAGAGTTATCTAATAAAGCAGATGTTGACCTAAAAGAATTAGAAAAATTCGAGAACGGGGACACATATATTAAATTAGATGTGGCAATTAAAATTGCTTATGCATTAGATGTAGAACTAACAGACTTATATAAAATAGAAGAGTATTAAGCTCTTCTATTATTTTTCTTGCATTTCAATATTAATTAACAAATCTATTACCTGACTTATTTCCATAACTTCGGGGGAATTTAAGCCATATTTATCTATTCTAATATACATTTCTTCTTTTAAACTATTTATATCTGCTGTAGCATAGAATAAATCTCTTATATTTACATCTAATGCATTAGAAATTTTATACATTGTAGCCAAGGAAGGATTGCTTTTTTTATTATTTTCTAATGCGTGTAAATAGCTTCGACTAATACCAGTTTCTTTTTCTAATTTATATAAAGTTATATTTTTCTTTTCTCTAACCTCTTTAATTCTAAAAATAAACATAAAATACCTCTTAAAATAGTATCTTATTATTTTATATAATTATTCAAAAAAGTGCTAGATGTAGCTGGTAGAGAACGCTTTGTGTCGAACGAATTTTCTTGACTTTTTTAGACATTAAAATATAATAAGAAAAGAGACAGATAACTGGAACTTATCTATCTCTATAAGGACGTTACTCAATACATATGTAACATTTTGAGTATACAGTCCTTTGCAGAAAAAGTCAAGGGAGGAATACAAATATGGAAAAAGAAATAATAATAAAAGGAAATAATTTAATTAAAATTTATGATAAAAATTTAATTCAAAATAGCAAATATATTACATTAAAAGATTTAATAAACATAAATATACAGGGCAAAATAGTAAAAGAAGAGCTTGACAATTAAACTATTTATTATTAAAATAATTCTGACAACTTTTTTGACAACTTTCACAATAGAAAAATGGTAAAAAATAGACTAGATAGACAACTGAAAATAAAAATAAAAGGTTGTCAGAAAACAGTAAATACAAGGAAAAGTATTAAAAGTGCTGCTGTAGCTCAGTTGGTAGAGCAACAGATTCGTAACCTGTAGGTCGGGAGTTCGATTCTCCCCAGCAGCTCCAATAAACTAAAATGGAGATGAACATATGGGATTTTTTGATAAATTAAAACAAGGATTAAGTAAAACAAAAGAATCATTTAATGAAAAAATAAATAATGTATTTAAAAATTTTAGAAAAGTAGACGAAGATTTATTAGATGAATTAGAAGAAGCATTAATAATGTCAGATGTTGGAATGGAAACATCTGTAAAAATAATAGATAACCTTAGAGACAAAATAAAAACAGAAAAAATTGAAGATGCAGATTTAGTAAAACAAGCATTACGTGAGCAAATGCAAGAAATATTAGATTCTGTAGATTCAGACCTAAAATTAGAAACCAAACCATCAGTAATATTATTTGTTGGAGTAAATGGAGTTGGAAAAACAACATCAATAGGAAAAATTGCCAATAATTTACGTAAAGAAGGGAAAAAAGTTATTGTCGCAGCAGCAGATACATTTAGAGCAGCAGCAGTTGAACAATTAGAAGTATGGGCAAACAGAGCAAATGTTCAATTAGTAAAAAGACCAGAAGGAACAGACCCTGCTTCAGTTGTATTTGATGCAATTAAAACAACAAAACAAGAAGATGCAGATGTATTAATAATTGATACAGCAGGAAGATTGCACAATAAAAAGTATTTAATGGATGAATTAATAAAAATAAACAAAGTAATAGATAAAGAGCTCCCAGATGTATCAAAAGAAGTATTAATGGTGTTAGATGCAACAACAGGACAAAATGCTATTTTACAAGTAAAAGCATTTAAAGAAGCTGTTAATATAAATGGTTTAGTTTTAACAAAATTAGATGGAACATCAAAAGGTGGAGCTGTTATAGGAATTGTATCAGAGAACAATTTACCAATTAAATTTATTGGTGTTGGAGAACAATTAGATGATATGCAAAAATTTAACTCAACAGATTTTGTAAATAGTATAATATAACAAATAGAGGGTGAGTAATTTGAAAAATGAAAAAGTAAAAAGGAAAAAGTCAACTAAAAGAAGAACCATTGTAATAATATTTTCAATAGTATGTTTAATAATTGCATATGTAATGTACAGAGGAAATTATTTAGAATATTTGGAAATTGGAAAAAATTATATAGGTGCATTTTCAGGTGAAATAAAGTATAGGTCTATAACAATTGTTATATCATTTTTGTGGATATTCGGATTAATGTATATAACAAACAAGAGAATACAAAAAGGCTTAAAGCCATTTTTTACCGAAGAAAAAAAAGAGATGCCTAAATTACCAAATAAATCAATTTCGTTTATAACTGCAGCAATTGGAAGTGTTATAACATCAAACATATTCTTACAAAAAACGATATTATTTTTTAATAGCACATCATTTGGAAATGGAAAAACAGATTTAGTATTTGGTCATGATATAGGATATTATTTATTTATAAAACCTTTTTTACAAGCTGTTTTAATATATATGTTAGTTACGTTTGCTATATCAACAATATATGCAGCAATATACTATATAATTAGCTTAAATACACAATTTACAAATGGTGTTACAACAGAGGCATTAAAAAATTCAATAATGAAACAACAATTATTAAACAATGCAAAGATAATAGTTATAATTATTGCTATTTTGACTTTTATAAATGCAGAAGATTTATCATCAAGACCATTTATGACAGTTGGAGAAAATGAATACTCATATGGAATATCTGGAGCTGGAACATCGGATATTTCAATTAAAGTATGGGGATATAGGGCATTATCATTTTTAATGATTATAGCTATTTTTGTTGGAATATCTGCATACAATAAGAAAAAAAATAGAAGATTAATAATATCTATTTTTTCAGTGCCAGTATACCTAGTTTGCTTAATTCTTATATTGGTAGGATACAATAAAATATTTGTTGATTCCAATGAATATGAAAAAGAAAAGAAATATATTTCCTATAATATAGAAAATACAAGAGAAGCATATGGTATAAATTTAGAAGAAATTAGTCTTGAGGATACAGATACAATAAATACAGAAGAAGTTAGCAAATATGCAGAAGTAGCAAATAATATCTCAACAACAAATAAAGATTTAGTACTAAAGTTACTAAATACCACATTAACAAATAAAGGATATTATAAGTATAATTCAACAAAGCCAGGAGAATATACAATAAACAATAAAAAAACATTAGTATATGTAACACCTAGAGAAGTTGTATCAAATGAAAATTCGTATACAAATGCAACTTATGAATATACACACGGTTATGGTGTTATTGTAACATCAGCATCAGAAACAAATAGTAATGGTGACTTAGTAAATTTACAAAAAGGTTTTTCAAATGAAAATAATGTTATAAATATAAATAATCCTAGAATATATTTTGGATTAGAAACAAATAAAACTATTGTTACAAATAGTAAAAATAAAGAAGAATTTGACCATCCCAAAAATGAAAATAGTGATTCAGAAAATGTTACTAATTCATATGATGGACAAGCAGGTTTAAGCTTAAATACACTTGATAGAATAATACTTGCTATTTCAAATGGAGATATAAATTTAGCAATTTCAAATAATATTAATCAAAATAGTAAAATATTAACAAATAGAAATGTTATAGAAAGAGCTAAAAAAATAATGCCATATTTAACATATGACAATTCACCATACCTAGTTGTTACAAATGATGGAAAATTAGTTTGGGTAATTGATGCATATACTACGTCAAAATATTATCCATATTCGCAAAAAACAACTGTAAATGGGCAAGAAATTAATTATATAAAAAATTCAGTAAAAGTATTAGTTGATGCATATGATGGTACTGTTAAATTTTATATAACAGATAGAACAGATCCAGTAATAATGGCATACAATAAAGCTTTTCCAGATGTATTTATGGATATTGACTCAGAAATACCAACAGAAATAAGTGAACATTTTACTTATTCAGAATTTTTATATAATATTCAGGCAGAAATATTAAAAAGATATCATAACACAGAGCCAGATGTTTTATATAGAGCAAATGATGTTTGGGATATAGCAAAATATGGAATTGGGACTAATTCAGCCTCACAAGAGACCACACAAATGACGCCATATTATGCAATAGTAAAAACTTCTGATAGTGAACAAACAAAACTAGGTCTTGTGCTACCATATACGATACAAGGGAAACAAAGTATTGCTGGATATACAGTTGGAATATATGAAAATGGAAAATTGGTTATGAAATTATATAGATATCCGTCTGATAATACAGTTTTGGGTCCAATGCAGTTAGATACACAAATAAGTCAAAATGAATCAATTTCAAAAGAAATAGAAAATTTAAATGTATCTGGAACAAAACTCACAAAAAATATAGTGGTAGTGCCAATAAATAATAAATTAGTATATGTAGAGTCAATATATCAAGAATATATTAATGAAAATGATTCATTACCAAAACTGAAAAAAGTAGTTGTTGCATCAGGTAACAAAATGGCAATTGGTGATGACTTAAAATCAGCATTAACTAATTTATTGTCACAAGCATTCAATATAGAAGTTGAAGATCCAGAAAATGAAGAGGCACTTTTAGAATCTATAATAAAAGCTAATAAAAATTTAAAGGAATCAACTTCAAATAAAGACTATGAAATGATGGGAAAAGATATAAAACAATTGCAATCATTAATAGATAAATTAGAGCAATTGCAAAGTCAAAATACAAAAGACAAAGAAAATAATAACAATACAAATACAACAATAAATTTATAAAATACTTGAAATAAAATTTCAAGTGTGGTAATCTAATTTTAGTTATTAATTGAAAGGAGAAACTTATGTTAAAAAGTAAAAATTATTTATTCAAAGTTTTAGTAGTTATTGCAATTATTGTTTCAACAATATTTGTATTTTCAGGATGTGGAAAGAAAAATAAAAATCAGTCAAATACTGATGATAAAGCATATTTACAACCATTAACGAATTATTTTGAAGGAATTAAAAATAAAGAATTAAGCAGAGTTTTAAAAGCATTCCCAGATTTTATGCAAATGTCAGAAAAAATAACTGATACAGAAATAGATGATTTATATAAACAATATGAATCTATGTATGGTGCAAATATCAAAATTGATTACTCATTAGGAGATGCTGTAACATTAGGAGAGGACGAAATAAAAGAGCTAGAAGATAATTTAACAGCAATATATCCAGATCAGGAAAATCTTGACATTACAGCAGCATATTCAGTACCAGTAACTGTTACAATTACTGGAGATGGAATAACATCTAATTCAAACGAAGAAAATACAGCAGCAGAAAATAATGCTGATAATACTGCAGAAACTAATACAGATGACAGCACAGATAATAATAATACAGAACAAGAAGATATGTATGTTATTCAGTATAATGGAAATTGGTATATTATGTAACTAAAAAAAGTTATAGATTTTTATCTATAACTTTTTTTATGAATTATTTTACAATAAAGTGTAAAAAATACCGCAAAAATCTTGACATTATTGAATTAAGATGATTATAATAAATCCAAAGTAAACGAAAAAATCTTCCGGAGGCTAAGATATAATGAACAACAATTATATAAACAAATACACAGAAAATTACAGCAATATAAAAGATGAAGATTTAATAAGAAAAATTAAATCAGGAGACAATAATGCACTAGATTATTTATTAAAAAAATATCAAGAAGTTGTTAACATGAAAGTAAGTAGATATTTTATAATTGGTGCTGAAAAAGAAGACATAATACAAGAAGGATTAATTGGGTTATATAAAGCAATTAAAAGTTTTGATCCAGAAAAACAAAATTCATTTAAATCATTTGCAAACCTATGTATTGAAAGACAATTAATAACAGCAATAAAAAGCTCTAATAGACAAAAACATATGCCACTTAATTCATATTTATCATTGAATATGTCTGCATATGATGACTATGATGATGACACAAGTATATATGATATATTTGATGCCAACATAATTGAGGACCCACTAGATACAATAACCAAAAAAGAGTATTATAAAAGTGTAGAAAATATAATAGAAAAATCACTAAGTACATTTGAAAAAAATGTATTAAACGAATTAGTAAATGGAAGCTCATACACAGCAATAGCACAAAAGTTAGATTCACCAGTAAAATCAGTAGATAACGCAATTCAAAGAATACGCAAAAAAACGATGAAAAATTTGAAATTAGGAACAGAGTAAATCGTAAAAATAGGGATGAAATATAAAAATTAAATTAAATTTTTACTAATCTCAATTTTTACGGTTTTATTTTGTTTTTTTCCAATATTTGATATTGACTTTTCATCAAATGTAATATAAACTTTAAAAGTGAAATTAATGTTGAAAAAAACATATAAATGTAAGATTATGCTTACATAGCTCAGGAGGTAGAGCACTACCTTGGTAAGGTAGAGGTCACCAGTTCAAATCTGGTTGTAAGCTCCATTAATTATTATAAAATAATAAAAATCACAATTAAAATTGAAAGGACTTGAAAATATGAAAATAGGTATAGTAGGTCTTCCAAATGTTGGAAAAAGTACACTATTTAATGCAATAACTAACGCAGGTGCTGAATGTGCAAATTATCCATTTTGTACAATAGAGCCAAACGTAGGAGTTGTACCTGTACCAGATGAAAGACTAGATAATTTAGCAAAAATGTATAATCCAGAAAAAGTAACACATGCAATAATTGAATTTGTAGATATAGCAGGATTAGTAAAAGGAGCAAGCAAAGGTGAAGGATTAGGAAATAAGTTCTTATCACATATAAGAGAAGTTGATAGCATAGCACAAGTTGTAAGATGTTTTGAAGATCCAAATGTAGTTCATGTAGATGGAAGCATAGATCCAATAAGAGATATAGATACAATTAATTTAGAGCTTATTTTAGCAGACCTAGAAACTATTGATAAAAGACTTGAAAGAGCAAAGAAAAATCTAAAAGCAGATAAAAAATATCAAGCAGAAATAGATGTATTACAAAAAATAAAAGGAGCTCTAGAAGCTGGAAAAACAGCAAGATCTGTTGAATTAAATGAAGACGAAAGTGAACTAATAAAAGATGCATTTTTATTAACAATAAAACCAACTTTATATATTGCAAATGTTTCGGAAGAACAATTAGCAGATGTTGAAAATGACAAATACATAAAAGAAGTAAAAGAACTTGCAGCAAAAGAAAATGCAGAAGTTATTCCATTATGTATAAAAATAGAAGAAGAGCTTGCAAGCCTAGACAATGAAGACGATAAAAAAGAAATGCTAGAAATGCTAGGATTACAAGAGTCAGGATTAGATAAAGTTATAAAATCAAGTTATGATTTATTAGGCCTAATGTCATTCCTAACAGCTGGAGAGCCAGAAGTTAGAGCATGGACAATAAAAAAAGGAACAAAAGCACCTCAAGCAGCTGGAAAAATTCATTCAGATATAGAAAGAGGATTCATAAGAGCAGAAGTTGTTTCATATGATGATTTAATGAGAGAAGGTTCAATGAATGCAGTAAAAGAAAAAGGTTTACTACGCTCAGAAGGAAAAGACTATATTATGCAAGATGGCGATATAGTATTATTCAGATTTAATGTATAAATTAAAGCACAAATAAATACTGCAAAAGGTTTTATTTGTGCTCTTTTTATAAAAAATAGAAAGGGGGAAAAGAGGGGACTGTTCTCTTTTCCCAGATTTTGGAAAAAATGACAGTTTACCTTCTTAATGCGAATTTAAAGAAAGTTATATAGTTTTCTTTTAAAGGATGCTAAGAGCAAAAGAAAGGGAAAAAGATGGAAGATAACAGAAAAAAAATTGAATGGTTAAAAAAATTAGTAATTGTATTGTGTATAGCAATGATATCACTAATTCCAAGCTTTATAGATAAACATATATCATTAGCAGATTCAGGATTTGGAAGTAGTTATGATAGCGGAGGAAGCAGTTATAGTGGAGGAAGTTATGACAGTAGTAGCAGTAGCTGGGACTACGACTCAGATTATGACTCAGATGGTGGAGATTCACTTATTGGTTTTATAATTGCTATAATAATTATAATAATAATAGCTATATGTGCTAGAGATAAGAAACCTAAAGTTGTAGTAAAAACTGATAATGTAAATGACGAAAATATTGCAAATAAGGTAAAACAATATATACCAAACTTCAACAAACAAGAATTTTTAAATAATGGATACCAAATCTACAAAGATGTACAAAATGCGTGGATGAACTTTAAATTGGACGATGTAAAAGATGTAATAACAGATGAAATATATAATATGTACGATTCACAACTTTCTACATTAGAAGTTAAAGGCGAAAAGAACATAATGAAAGACTTTAAGCTTGTAAAATCATACTTAAAAGATGTAAATGTACAAAATGAAACAATTACAATTACAACAGGATACGTCATTGAAATGTATGACTATATAATTGAAGAATCAACAGGAAAAGTACTAAGAGGTTCATCAACTAATAAATTAAGAATAGTATACGAAATGAAATTTAGACAGACATTAAATTCAAATGGAAAAGTAGATCATTGTCCAAATTGCGGAGCAAAAATAGAAATGAATAGTAGTGGAATATGCGAATACTGTGGTTCAAAACTAGTTTCTGAAAATACAAAATGGGTATTAACAGAAAAGAAAACAATGAGACAAGAAATGTTTTAAAATAAAAAGTTAAGGATGAAAATATAAAATATTTTCATTCTTAATATATAAATTAGGGGAGTAAAATGGAGAAAAGAAAAAATATAATAAAAAAGATATTAATAACACTAGGTATTTTGTGTTCAGTAATATTAACTTTTACTGTAATATATGAAAGACCAACTTTTGCAGATTCAGGACATAGCGTAAGTCATAGTAGTAGTCACAGTAGTCATAGCAGTAGCCATAGCAGTTCATCAAGCAGAAGAAGTTCAAGTAGCAGTTCTAGGTCATCATCAAGCAGAAGCAGTTCAAGTAGTGGAGATCCATTTGCAGCTATGATTTCAGTTATTATAATGATTGCAATAATTGTAATATGGACTATTATAGCAAATAAAAAACAATTACACAAAATTGTTATTAATAAGAATAACGAAGACGAAATAGAAAATAAAATAAAGAAATCAATACCAAACTTCAATAAGCAAGAATTCTTAAAACAAGGATACAGCATTTATTATGACATTCAAATGGCATGGATGGATTTTAAATTAGAAGATATAAAAGACAAAGTAACAGACGAAATATACACAATGTACGAATCACAACTTGCAACACTTGAAGTAAAAGGCGAGCAAAACATAATGAAAGACATACAACTAAAACAAAGCTGTTTAAAAGATGTTACAAATCAAAATGGAACAATTACTATAAAAACAAATTATGTAATAGAAATGTATGATTATATAGCAGATGTCAACACGAAAAAATTAATAAGAGGCGAAAACAAGAAAAAAATACGTATATTATACGAAATGAGCTTCAGAAAAACATTAAATGAAAACGAAAAAATAACTCATTGTCCAAATTGCGGAGCAAAAGTAGAAATGAACAGTACAGGAACATGCGAATACTGCGGCTCAAAACTAGTATCAGAAAACACAAAATGGGTATTAACAGAAAAGAAAGTAATAGAGCAAGATTATATATAAAAAATAAAAGAGATATAGTATTTAATAATACTATATCTCAAAACATAATGGCATATGGGTAACCAACCAAAATCCCAAATAAACAATAAAAAGGAATGAAAAAAATGGATAACACATTAGAAAATTTATTAAAACAAGACTCAGAATTTTCGGAAGCAAAATTCAAATCAAAAGTAGAAAATACATTTGTACAAATAAAACTATCAATGGTGACAGGAAAAACAGAAAAAATCCATCATTTTGTTAACGAAGAAACATATCAAAAAATAGTTCAAAAAGTAGAAAACGACAAATCAAACAACAGAATTCAATTATATGATGAACTAAATGTAGCAGATGTCCAAATTTTAAAAATAGAAGAGCAAGAAGATAGTTTCAAAATAGAAGTAAATGTACACTCAAAAGCACTAGAATACTACATCTCAAGAGACACAAGAAAATACATATCAGGAGACAGATACAACCGAGTAGAAAGAATGAACAAACTAATATACACAAAACAAAAAAATTCACAAGATATGGGAGTAGCCAGAAAATGTCCATCGTGTGGAGCAAACATAGATGTAAACAAAAACGGACAATGCGAATACTGCGGAGCAATATTCAACCTACAAAACTACGACTGGGTAATAACATATATGGACATTTAACAAAAAGTAAAAAAAGAGATGGTTCTATTTTATTCAAATGGAAAAAAAGAAATATATTAAGACTCTATACACATAATTTGGTAAAGCAGGATATGTAAATATATATGTTCACATATCCACTCTATTTTTTAACACACAAAATATCACAACAATAGAAAGGAGTATAAAACATAAATGAGAATAGAAAAAATATACTTTAACACAGAGGACAACACAGAGCTTTTCGGCTTACTACACACAAGCGAAAACCAAACAGACAAAGAAGTTGTAATAGCAATTCACGGAATGGGAAGCAATTGTTTCAAGCAAAGAGACGACATAATAGCACAGAAACTAACTTCAAACAATATTTCATACTTCAGCTTTAACAACAGAGGTTTCGGCCTAGTAAATAAAATAATAAAAAATGGAAGCGGAATACTACAAGGAACAGCATTTGAAGATGTAAAAGACTCATATTACGACATAGTATCAGCAATAAAACTAATGGCATCAAAAGGCTACGAAAAAATCCATCTACAAGGACACAGCCTAGGTTCAACAAAAAGCGTATATGTATACAATAAATTATTACAAAACAACGAAACAAAAATATTAAACAAAATAAGCTCAGTAATATTATTATCACTAGTCGACCTAACAAGCGTAATGCAATTTTTAGTAAAAAACTCAGATGAAGATGTAATAAAAATCGCAAAAGAAAAAGAAGCAGAAAAACAATTAAATTACATAATAGACTGCAAAGCATCATTTTTGCCACTAGTAAGTGTACAAACTTTTTTAACATACTATAGAGATAATAAAGAAATTGATTTTGCAAAATACCAAGAAAAAAACTACAAATTTGAAAAACTAAACAACATAAAAGTGCCATTATTTATGAGATGGGGAAATGTAAATGAAATAATAAATTTACCAGCAAATGAGTTAGTAAATTTAATGAATGAAAAAATATTAAACAATAAAAAAGATATTAACTTTATAGACGGTGCAACACACAATTACAGAGGAAAAGAAGAAACTCTTGCAGAAGAAATTCTAAAATTTATACAAAACATAAATTAAAATACAAAAATAAGAAGTATAATAAATGCACTGCATCTAAAATACTTCTTATTTTGTTAAAGGTAAGCCAAAACTACATTTCCTCTTGTACAAGAGAAATTTTGTAGTTCAAAAAAGTGCTTTCCAAATCAGCAATTGCTTGTTGTTGGAGATTAGTGAGATTCTTACAATGTGTAATGAGAATCTCTTTTTTTATTTGGGCGACTAACGCATACCCTTTGCTTATAACATCCATAAGTGCTTCGACCCCTGTTCTTTTACTGAGATTGTGCTCTTCAATTACAAGCATATGGACATGCCCTTCTGGACTACAGATTATATCTCCATTTGGAGATATAAATCTAAGCATTTCGGCGGTGGTGACCTTTAAAGTATTTTTGTACATGGGAAATTTCCTCCTTAGTTATAGTGTATAGTATATTATACTATAAAATAACCTAAAAGTAAACTAAAATCGTAAACCAAAAAGTGACAAAACATTACCTTTTTCACCTATTTGGGATATGTGTTTAACATGACAATTATCAAATTAAGAAAAGTGAAAATAAAACTGATAATATGAAAAATAAATATTGACAAACCATATTTAAAGGTGATAATATAAACATCGTGAATTTAGAGGGATACCTGTAACCATTCCGAACACAGTAGTCAAACTCTACTTTTTCAGTATTTATATGATTATGTTATCATTTTTAAGTATTGCAAAATTTAGACTGACACACAAAATAAAAGCTAAAAATCATATAGATACCAAGTATATAATTACTTGGTTTTTTTGCGTCTTAAAAAGGCTAATGGAAATTGGTCAAATAAAAGTGTAAAGGGGGGAATATGAAAAATAATTAAGCTTAAAATTTTTTATCGGAGGAGTGTTATGGAAGAGCAAATATTTAAAGAAGAGCAAGATAAATTAGAAGAAATAAATAAAAAAATTACAGAAGAAGAAAATATAATTGATGAGGATTTAAAAAATGCAGATATGAACTATTCATTAGAAGATATGGCAAAGGGCGAGGTTTTATTTGCAAAAGTAAAAAAGTTAGAAGATATAAAGAAAATAAAAGATGTTCCGTATTTTGCTAGAATGGATTTTAAAGAAGATGCAAGAAAAATGGAAAAACTATATATTGGAAAAATTTCTATTTTAGATAGTAAAACAGCAGAGCCAATAATAGTGGATTGGAGAGCTCCAATATCAAACTTGTATTATGAAGGAAAAATTGGTAAAGCAGAATATGAATGTTTAGGTAATAAAATAAAAGGTGAAATATTACTAAAAAGACAGTATATTATAGAAAAACGAAAATTGAAAAAGTATGTTGATATTAATGTTACTGGTAATGACGAGTTACTACAAAATGCACTTGAAGAAAAAGCAGATGATAGATTAAAAAATATAGTAGCAACTATACAAGATGAACAAAATAGAATAATTAGAGCTGATATAAATTCACCACTTATTGTACAGGGAGTAGCAGGAAGCGGAAAAACGACAATTGCTCTTCATAGAATTGCATATTTAATTTATAATTATGAGAAAGAATTTAAACCAGACGAATTTATGATAATAGCTCCAACAAAATTCTTTTTAAATTATATTTCAAATATTCTTCCTGATTTAGGTGTAAATGATGTAAGACAATGTACTTTTGAAGATTTTGCCTATGATGTAATTGGAAAAAAATTAAAAATTTCAGATAATAATGAAAAATTAGTTATAATTGTAAATAAAGAATTTGATGATATAAATAAGGGAAAAATTGATATTATGATAAAAGAAGCTAAATTTAAATCATCAATAAATTTCAAAAAAATCATAGATGAGTATTTGGCAGATATAGAAAATAATTATATTCCTAAAAATGATTTCTGTTATAAAGATTATACAATAATGAAATACAATGATATAGATTATTTATTTAAACATACATACAAAATGTATAATTTTGACAATCGAATACATGAAATTGAAAAGAATTTAATATCTGAATTTAAAAGAAAATCTACAGAAATAGCAGAAAACTTGAGAAAAGAGCGAACTAAAGCCATAGAAAATTTAGTACAAGAAGAGCGTATAAGAGTTTATGATGAATATGATAAAGAAATAAAGAATGTAGAAAAGGGATATAAAAAAATTGTAAAAAATTATTTAAATCAAATACCTAAAAAAGATTGTGTACAATATTATAAAGAATTTATAGATTCATATTTGCAAAATTCAAATGAAGTAATGCAGTATTTAAAAGAAAATACACTAGCAAATTTAAAGAAAAACGAAGTATCATTCGAAGATTTAGCTCCTATAATGTATATACAATTTAAAGTTTTTGGAATAAAAGATAAATGTAAAATAAAGCATGTTGTTATAGATGAAGCACAAGATTATGGTGAATTTCAATTTGATGTATTAAAAACGATTTTAAACAGTAATTCAATGACAATATTAGGAGATATAGCACAGGGGGTTCATTATTATAGAGGTATTGAAAACTGGAAGAGATTTATAGATGTGGAATTTAATAATGTAAAAACTATATACACAACACTAAATAAGACATACAGAACAACAAAAGAGATAATGGACATTGCCAATTTAGTAATTGACAAATTACCACAATATGAAAAAGAATATATTGTGTTAGGTGATCCAGTTATAGACAGAAAAAATTCAATAAGTATAAAAAAAGTCAAAGATAAAAAGGATTTAATCGAATCTATAAACGAAAAAATAAATGAGCATTTAGATAATGGATATAAGTCAATAGCAATTATAGGAAAAGATATGAAAGAATGTGAAATGATAGAAAGAGAAATTTGTAAGCTAAGATTAGATGTAAAACTTATAAAGGGAAAAGATTCGGAATATAATTCTGGAATATCAGTTGTTCCATCATATTTGGCAAAAGGTTTGGAATTTGATTGTGTTATTATTTCAAATGCAAATAATGTGAAGTATACAAATAATAGTTTAGATATAAAATTATTATATGTAACAATAACAAGAGCAATGAGCAAATTAGATATTTTTTATGAAGATGAGATAACTAGTTTAATTGAGCTCTAATGGTAATTTTTTATATAATAAATAATTAAAAAAGACCTAAGTTATGCTTACATATTTAATATGTGTCGCATAACTTAGGTCTTTTTGAGACTGTGTTTTATAGTATCACTTAAGAAAAGCTTTTGTAACAATCTCTTCTGATGCGGTAAAATACGAATAACCATTAACAGCTTCTATAACAAAGATTAACTGTTTGCCAACTTTAATTTGAATCATGTCAAGGACTTTGCCTTTTCTATAATTCAAATTAGGGTCGGTGGATTCCCAGTAAAAGCCTGGTTTTCCAAAAATTTTCTTGAAGGTGTGAACTACTCCATTTTCGAGTTCCACAACAATAGTTGTTGTACTTACCGTTGGGCTAGGAGAATTCATTGCTAATTCTCCCTCCTTTCAAAAAATTTTGAATTTAACAAGTAAACTCAATAGTGCTATTATTATAACATAAGTGTACATAAAATACAAGAAAAATTGATTGACAAAATTATACAAATGTCATATAATACCAGTATAGTTTATAAAAAATCGTTGAACAAGAAAATAATTATAAAAAAATTATTAAAGCGAGTCGAAAAATGGTGTGAGTTCGACAATAATTATATAATTATTAGAGCTTGTGAGTGACTACAGGAAATAAAAGTATGGTAGTTCGTATATCTACGTTACAGATTTGAGTGGATTTTTGTATTTAAAATATAAAAATCAAATAGAGTGGTACCGCGTTTTATATCGCCTCTGGATTTTCCAGAGGTTTTTTGTTTTTATAAAATGTATATGTATGAATTATCATATTAAAATTGGAGGAAAAAGTATGGATATTATAACAAAAACAGAAGAAATAATTAAAAATATTTTAGAAAAAAATAACTTTAATGAAGAAAATGTGGTTCTTAATACATCTAGCAGACCAGAATTTGGTCAATTTCAATATAATGGAGCAATGGGACTTGCAAAAAAATATAAAACAAATCCAAGAGAAATAGCTCAAAAAATAGTTGATGGCTTAAATGAATTTGACATTTTTGACAATATAAATATTGCAGGACCTGGATTTATAAATATATCATATAAAATTGAATATCTAACTGAATATTTAACAGAAATATCTAAAGATGTATCTGAAAATGTAAAAAAATATCCTAAAAAAAAGATATTTTTAGATTATGGTGGTGCAAATGTTGCAAAAGCACTTCATGTTGGGCATTTAAGAACTGCTAATATAGGAGAAGCATTAAAAAGACTTGCAAAACTTGTTGGCAATGATGCTATTTCAGATGTCCATTTAGGAGATATAGGAAGACAATCAGGTATGGTTATATATCAATTAAGAGAAGAACATCCGGATTGGGTATTTTTTGATGAAAATTATAAAGGAGAATATCCAACAGAAATTCCAATAACAAATGAAGATTTAGAGCGAATTTATCCGTTAGCAAGTACAAAAGCAAAAGAAAATGATGAGATAATGGAAGAAGTTCGTAGAATTACAGCAGAGCTAGATAAAGGAAAAAAATCATATGTAGCTTTATGGAATATCGTAAAAGAAATATCAATTAAAAATATAAAAAATATATATAAACAATTGAATACTAATTTTGACCTATGGGAAGGTGAAACTGATTCATATCCATACATAGATGAAATGTTAGAAATTTTGAAGAAAAATAATTGCTTGAAAGAAAGCCAAGGTGCTCTTGTATGTGATGTAAAATTAGATACAGATAAGGCAGAAATTCCACCACTAGTTGTAATTAAAACAGATGGAACAACTTTATATGCAACGAGAGAACTTGCAACAATATTATCAAGAAAGAAAAGATTTAATCCAGATGAAATATGGTATATAGTAGATAACAGACAAGGTATGTATTTTGAGCAAGTATTTAGAACATCATATAAATCAAATTTAGTAGATAAAAATATGAAATTTGAATTTATAGGTATTGGAACAATGAATGGAAAAGATGGAAAACCATTTAAAACTAGAGATGGTGGAGTAATGAAATTAGAATCTTTATTAGGCGAAATAAAAGAAGAAACAGCTAAATATGTAAAAGACTCAGAAATGAACGAAAATGAAAAGAAAAACATATCGGATACAGTTGCAGTGGCAGCTTTAAAATATGCAGATTTATTACCAAATGTAGAAAAAGATTATATATTTGATATATCAAAATTCTGTAGCTTAGAGGGGAAAACTGGACCATACATTTTATATTCAGCAGTTCGTATGAAATCATTGCTAGCAAAATCAAATGTATCAGAATATAAAATGTATAACATATATTCTCAAACAGAAAAAGAGCTAATAACAAAAGTATTAGAAATGCCAATAAGAATAGATACAGCATACAGAAATAAAACACTAAGTGAAATTACAGAATACATATATGAATTAGACAGTTTATTTAATAAATTCTATGTAGAGAACAGAATACTAACAGAGCAAGATGAAAACAAAAAACAAACTTGGTTATTCTTAACAAACCTAGTATATCAAGTAAATAAATTATTATTAGATACACTTGCAATAAATATACCAGAAAAAATGTAATAACTAAAAATTTAAGGAGAGATACAAAATGAAAGAAAAATTTATTGAATTATTAAAAAGTACAAACAGACTTGGAATAGAAGATTTAATATCATTCTTAGAAAAAACAGACTTCTTCACAGCACCAGCAAGCACAAGATTTCACGGGTCATTTGAAGGTGGATTAGTAGAGCACAGTTTAAAAGTATACGAAATTTTAGACTACAAAGCTAAAAACAACGTTTTAAAACTAGAAATCCCAGATGACACAATAAAAATAGTCAGCTTATTACATGATATATGTAAATTAAACTTCTACAAAGTAGATTACAGAAATTCAAAAAACGCACTAGGTGAATGGGAAAAAGTTCCATATTACACAATAGATGACACAATACCATATGGGCACGGAGAGAAATCAGTAATGATGATATCTGAATACATAAAACTAACCCCAGAAGAAAAATATAGTATTCGTTGGCATATGGGTTACACAGAGCCAAAAGAATTATATAATACAATAGGAGCAGCATACAAAAAATATCCACTAGCACTAATGATGCACGAAGCGGACTTAGAGGCAACATATTTTTATGATATATAAAAATATTTACTAAATTTAAAGAAAAAAGACAATATAGACGTATTTTGAAAAAATTACCATAATACGTTTTATATTGTTTTTTTATATTATTGAATAATATATTTTTATATTGAAGATCATAAAACATAATATTATAATTATTAACAAAATGGTTTATAGATGTTATCCATAAAATCTAAATAACTAATAAGTAAGGAAAAACTTATGTTAAAATTTTTATCAAAATATAAAAAAGATTTTATAATAGGGCCAATATTTAAGTTAATAGAAGCAATAATAGAAGTATTTTTACCATTTATAATAGCACAAATAATAAATAATTTGTCAAATACCAACACAAACACAATTATAAAATACACAGGAATAATGCTTGTATTAATAATAATTGGACTAGCATGTGCAGTAATTGCACAATACATTGCAGCAAAAACATCTCAAGGATTTGGAACAGAGCTAAGAAATAAATTATTTTCACATGTTTTAAAATTATCCAATAAACAAATAGAAAAATATGGAACATCAGCAATTGTAAATAGAATAACAAACGATATTTTAAACTTAGAAGTAGCAGTAGCAATGTTTATAAGATTAGTAATAAGAGTTCCATTTATATTTATAGGGTCTTTAATAATGGTTTATGTACTTGATAGTACAATTTCGAAAATACTTTTTGTATCAACAGTAATTCTTGCAGTTTGTATATATGTAATAATAAAAAAAGCTTCAAAATATCAACAAAAAGCGAATACAAAATTAGATGAAATTGCATTAAAAGTAAAAGAAAATTTATTAAATATAAGACTTGTAAAAAGTTTTGGAACAGAAAAATTAGAAGAGCAAAAATTTCAAAAATCAAATAATGAAAATTATAAATTATCACAAAAGGCCAATATATTTTCGAACCTATTAAATCCAGTATCTGTTGTAATACTTGATTTTACAATAGTACTAATCTTATATATTGGAGGAATAAAAATAAGCAACAATTACATGTCACAAGGAAATTTAATAGCAATAATAAACTATATATCACAAATGATATTAGCAGTAATTGTATTGTCAAATTTAATAACAATATATACAAAAAGTTTTATATCATATAAAAGAATAAAAGAAATATTACAAGAAACACCAGAAAAAGATAGCTATGAAAAAAATATTAAAATAAAAAATACAGATATCGCAATTGAATTTAAAAATGTAAATTTTGAATATGATAAAAACAAAACATTCTTAAAAAATATAAATCTACAAATAAAAAAAGGTGAAAAAATAGGAATAATAGGACTAACTGGGTCAGGAAAATCAACAATATTACAACTAATAAATAGAAGCTACAAAATAAGCCAAGGAGAGTTAAACATACTGGGAACAAATATAAATGAATACACAAATGAACAAATAAAATCAATAGTAAAATTAATAGAGCAAAAACCAAACTTCTACAACACAACAATAGAAGAAAACATAAAAATGGGAAAAAACATACCTAAAAAAGACATACAAAAAGCACTTAAATATTCAGAAAGCTACGAATTTGTACAAAATCTAAGAGAAAAAGAAAATACAAAACTAGAAAACAACGCCAACAATCTATCAGGTGGACAAAAACAAAGAATATCACTAGCAAGAGCATTCACACGGAAATCCACAAATATTAATGTTAGATGATGTAACAAACGCATTAGACTACAAAACAGAATCCAATGTACTAAATAACATATTAAATTACATCAACGAAAACCAAATAACACTACTAATCGCATCACAAAGAATATCCACAATATCAAAATGTGACAAAGTAATAGTCCTAGACAACGGAAACATAGAAAACATAGGAACACCAGATCAATTACTAAATGAATCAAAAATATATAAGCAAATATTTCAACTACAAAAAAGATAAATAAAAATCATATCAGCGAGGTGTGTCAATGGGGAAGGGTTGTCAATGGGGACGGTTCTGATTGACAACCTCTGACATATTTTCTGAACCTTCCTTTAACCAAAAGGTTGTCAATCAGAACCGTCCCCATTGACAACCCTTGACGCAAGAATACAAGATGAAAGGTAATATTATGAAAAATTTTAGAAAATATATAAAAAATAGTAAATATTCAATAATTATCATTACTATATTTTCAATTCTAAGTAGTATAATGACAATATTAGCACCAATTTATATAGGAAAGACTATTGACAGTACGATTCCATTTATAAAAGAAAATTTAATTACAGAAATAATAAAATTATTGTTAATATATGTTATTTTATTCATTTCAAATTTACTATTAAACAAAGCACTTATAAAATTTGCCACAAAAACATCTAAAGCTATAAGGGCAGATTTATTTGAAAAAACAAATAGATTAACATTAAAATATTTAGATAAAAATCCATATGGAGATACACTAAACAGATTTACTGTTGATGTAGAAAATGTTTCAAATGGATTAATTCAATCTGTATCAAAAATAATAATGGGAATTATTACGGTTATAATTTCTATAATTATAATGATAAAAATAAATAAGGTAATGACAGTTATTTTAATTTGTATTGCTCCAATAATGTATATTATTTCAAGATTTGTAGGAAGAAATACCACAAAGTTATTTTCAAAAAGAGCAGAAAAAATATCAGATATAAATGGATATACAGAAGAGGCTTTAACTGGCTTTAAGACAATAAAAAATTTTAATAGTGAACAGTCCTTTGAAAACAATTTTAAAAATAAAAATGAAAGTTTAAAAAATGTAGGAATAAAATCACAATTTTATTCATCACTTACAAATCCAAGTACAAGATTTGTATCTAATTTAGCATATATTGTAGTTGCAATATCTGGAATCATGATAATAAAAAATACAGCAGATGCACATTTTTCGATTGGAAATTTAACAACATTTTTAGTATACACAAATGTATTTACAAGGCCATTTAATGAAATTACATCAATAATATCAGAAATACAAACTGCAATAGCATCTGCAAAAAGAATATTTGATTATTTAAATGAAAAAGAAGAGCCACAAAATTCTGAAATAATACCATTAGATAAAATAGAAGGCAAAGTAGAATTTAAAAATGTATATTTTTCATATGTCAATAACAAAAAGTTTATAGAAAAATTTAATTTAATAGCCAATCAAAAACAAAATATTGCAATAGTAGGGAAAACTGGAGCTGGAAAGACAACAATTGTAAATCTATTAATGAGATTTTATGAAATAAATAGTGGCGAAATAACAATAGATGGTGTAAATATACAAAATATATCAAAAGAATTTTTACGAAAAAATATAGGAATAGTACTTCAAGATACAAAATTATTTACAGGAACAATAAAAGAAAATATATCATACGGATCACCAAACGCAACAGATGAAGAAATCAAACAAGCAGCAAAAATGGCATATGCACACGAATTTATAGAAAGATTACCAGAAGGGTACAACACATATATAAAAAATCAAAATATGCTATCACCAGGAGAAATTCAACTAATAAACATAGCAAGAGTAATGTTAACAAAACCACCAATATTAATATTAGATGAAGCAACAAGCAATATAGACATAGTAACAGAAAACAAAATAAGTAATGCTTTTAATAAATTAATAAAAGATTCAACATCATTTATAATAGCACACCGACTATCAACAATAAAAAATGCAGATAAAATAATATTCATAGAAAACGGAAATATAATAGAAGAAGGAACACACGAACAGCTATTAGCCAAAAAAGGTAAGTATTATTCTATGTATGAAACTGGAATTTAAAATATAAAATTTTATTTGACTTTACAAAGCATTTATGGAATAATGTGGATATTATAAAAATACAAAAAGGAGAGAATAAAAAAATGAAGGAACTAAAAGATATCATAATGAATCTAATTAACGGATTTTGTATGGCACTAGCAGACAGCGTACCTGGTGTATCTGGAGGAACAATAGCATTCTTACTAGGATTTTACGACAAATTCATAGGTTCATTAGACGATTTATTCAGAGGAAAAATGGAACAAAAAAAGACTGCACTAAGATTTTTAGTAAAAATAGGATGTGGATGGATAGTAGGATTTTTACTTGCAGCAAGCATCTTATCAAGCTTATTTAATAGCAAAATATATGCAATGAGCTCTTTATTCATAGGATTTATAATTTTTGCTATACCAGTAGTAATTAAAGAAGAAAAAGAGGTTGTAAAAGGAAAATATAAAAACTTAGTATTTACATTATTAGGAATCGCATTAGTAGTAGCAATAACAATTTTTAACTCACATGCAGGAAAAAGCATTGATGTTAATGTATTAAATGCAGGTACAATAATTTATATATTTATAGCTGCAATGATTGCAATATCAGCAATGATATTACCAGGAATATCTGGATCAACATTATTATTAATATTTGGTTTATACATACCAATTATGGAAAAAGTAAAAGCTTTTATATCACTTAATTTTTCAGCAATGCCTGTATTAATAATATTTGGATTAGGTATGATTGCAGGAATAGTAACATTTACAAAATTAATAAGAATGTGTCTAGAAAAATTCCGTTCACAAACAGTATACACAATATTAGGAATGATGTTAGGTTCATTATATTCTATTGTTATGGGAGCAACAACATTAGATATACCACAACCAGCAATGACATTTTCAACATTCAATGTTATTACATTTATATTAGGTGGAGTTATAATAACAGGATTAGAATTATTAAAAAGATATTTTGATAAAACAACAAAATGAAAATACAAAATACCTCTTAAGTTTTAAGAGGTATTAATTGTATTAAAAATAATTATAAAGTGCTAAAAAATGAATATAATAAATTTGTAGCATTACATAGAAAGGATGATTTTAATATGAAAGTTATTTTAGTAAATGGAAGTCCACACGAAAAAGGATGTACATATACAGCTCTTAAAGAAATAGAAAATACATTAAATAATCAAGATATAGAATCTGAAATATTTTGGCTTGGAAATAAACCAATTTCTGGATGTTTAGGATGTGGTTCATGCCTAAAAACAGGTAAATGTTTTATTAATGACAAAGTAAATGAATTTTTAGATAAAGTGGAAGAAGCAGATGGTTTTATATTTGGCACACCTGTACATTTTGCTTCAGCAAGTGGAATGATTACATCTTTTATGGATAGAGTTTTTTATGGAAGAAGTAATTTATTTAAAAATAAACCATCAGCTGGAATTGTGTCGTGCAGAAGAGGTGGAGCATCATCAACATTTGATATGCTAAATAAATATTTTTCAATGAATAATATGCCAATTGTAACATCTCAATATTGGAATATGGTACATGGAAATAAACCAGAGGAAGTAGAACAAGACTTAGAAGGTATGCAAACAATGAGAACACTTGCAAATAATATGGCATGGCTTTTAAAGTGTATTAATGCAGGAAAAAAAGCTGGAATTGAACTACCAAAAAATGAAACAATAGTAAGAACAAATTTTATTAAATAGTTAGCAATTTGTGTATGGAAAAATGTAAAAATAGAGCTAAAAACAAGCAACCCAGATGTTGTAAAAGTATAATATAAGGTTGTTTTTAGATAATGGCTCAATAAATATTAGAAATATTTTTACAATATAAAATAAATAAAAAATGGCATAAGAAATGTCATTTTTTATATAGTATTTGGCAGGATTGCTTGAAAAAATTTTATAGAGGTATTGAAAAAAATAAAAAATGGTGCTATCATATTACCATATTCAAAAACGAAATAAAGGACAACACATTCAAACTAAAACTAACAGAGAGCTGAAAAATAAGCTGAAATTTCAGTAAGATAATAATTTGTATGTTATCACCTTTATGTTGCTTAATCGAACAAAAGTAAATTAAGCCGTAATCTTGCGTTAAAAGAAAATTAAGAGAGCTAGTAATTTAATATTTAGCTAATATAGGTGGTACCGCGGATTTTAAGTCATTCGTCCTAATAAAAGTAGGACAAATGGCTTTTTTTGATGTTTTAAATGCAAAATTGAAATAATGCAAAAATATAAAAAATGATATGTTCAAAAGAATTTGTTCTATAAAAATTTATAATAAAGGAGAGATTAAATATGTGTGAAGAAAAAAAAGATTATGGTAAAACATTAAACCTACCAAAAACTGATTTCCCTATGAGAGGAAATTTACCAGAAAATGAACCAAAAATATTTGATGAAGTTTTTGAAAATGATTTGTATGAAAAAATGTTAAAAAAGAATGAAGGAAAGACACCATTTGTATTACATGATGGACCTCCATATGCAAATGGTGGACTTCACATCGGACATGCTTTAAATAAAATTTTAAAAGATACAATAGTAAGATACAAAAATTTAAAAGGATTTGATACTCCATTTATACCTGGATTCGATACACATGGTATGCCAACTGAAAAAAAAGCTATTGAAAAATTAGGATTAAATAGAGATGAAGTTCCAATTTCTGAATTCAGAGATGCATGTAAAGGATTTAATAAAGAATATATAAAATTACAAACTGATGGATTTAAAAGATTAGGGGTTTTAGCAGATTGGAAGCATCCATACATAACATATCAACCAGAAATGGAAGCTGAGCAATTAAGAGTTTTTGGTACTATGTATAAAAAAGGCTATATATACAAAGGTTTAAAACCAGTTTATTGGTGTACTGATTGTGAAACAGCATTGGCTGAAGCTGAAATCGAATATAAAGATGTTGATTCAGAAACAGTATATGTAAAATTCCCAGTAATAGAAGGAAATGGATTATTTGATGAAAGAGATACGTATTTTGTTATTTGGACAACAACACCATGGACATTACCTGGAAACACAGGTATAACAGTAAACCCAGACTTTAAATATAGCTTAATTGATGTTAATGGAGAAAAATTAGTTATTGCAACAGAAAGAATTGAGCCAGTTTTAAAAGATGCTGGAGTAGAAGAATATACAGTTATAAAAGAATTTGAAGGTAAAGAATTTGATGGAGTTAAATGTAAACATCCTTTCTTAAATAGAGAATCTAAAGTTGTTATGGGTAGTCCAGATACAGTAGATGTTGATTTAGAAGCTGGTACTGGTGAAGTTCATACAGCTCCTGGATATGGTAAAGAAGATTATTTATGTGGATTAAAAAATGGACTTGAAATGATTGTTTGTGTTGATGATAAAGGTCATCAAACAAAAGAAGCTGGACCATTTGCAGGTATGTTCTATGCAAAATCTAATAAAGAAATTGTAAAATGGTTAGATGAAAATGATTTACTATTTGCTAAAAAGAAAATAAATCACTCATATCCACATTGTTGGAGATGTAAAAAGCCAATAATATTCAGAGCTACAAAGCAATGGTTTGCTTCAATAGATAAATTTAGAGCTGATTCATTAAAAGCTATAAAAAATGTTAAATGGGTTCCAGCATGGGGTGAAGACCGTATTTCTAAAATGATAGAAGAGCGTAATGACTGGTGTATATCTCGTCAAAGAACTTGGGGAGTTCCACTACCAATATTCTATTGCAAAAATTGTGAGAAGGAATATGTTACAGATAGCTCTATGGAAAAAGTAATAAATCTTGTTAAAGAGCATGGAACTAATTGTTGGTTTGACATGGATGTGAAAGATTTATTACCAGCAGATGCAAAATGTCCTGAATGTGGATGTACAGAATTTACAAAAGAATCAGACATAATGGATGTATGGTTTGATTCTGGTTCAACACATCAAAGTTGTCTTGCTCAAAGAGGATTACCAAAAGCAGATTTATACTTAGAAGGTGCTGACCAATACAGAGGATGGTTCCAATCATCACTATTAACATCAATAGCAGTAACTGGAGATGCTCCATACAAAGAAGTTTTAACACATGGATGGACTGTTGATGCACAAGGAAGACAAATGCATAAATCATTAGGAAATGGTATTGATCCACAAGAAGTAATAGACCAATATGGTGCAGATATACTAAGACTTTGGGCACTATCTTCAGATTATCAATCAGATGTAAGATTATCTAAGGAAATATTAAAACAAGTTTCAGAAGTATACAGAAAAATACGTAACACTGCAAGATACATATTAGGAAACATTCACGACTTTGACGTAAACAAACCAGTAGCATATGAAGATTTACAAGAAATTGACAAATGGGCTCTAACAAGACTAAATAATTTAATAAGCGAATGTACAAAATCATATGATGCATATGACTTCAGCAAAGCATATCAAGCAATAAATACATTCTGTGTATTAGACATGAGTAATTTCTATTTAGACATAATAAAAGATAGATTATACACAGCAAAACCAGAATCAACAGAAAGAAGAGCAGCTCAAACAACAATGTACGAAATACTACAAGCACTTGTAAAAATTATAGCTCCAATGGCAAGCTTCACAGCAGAAGAAATATGGAAATATATGCCTCATAAAGATGGCGAAAACACAGAAAGTGTAATGCTTTCATATTATCCAGAAGTAAATGAAAAATACGAAGACAAAGAGCTAGAAGCAAAATGGAATAAAATACTAAAAATAAAAGAAGCGGTAGCAAAAAAATTAGAAGAAGCAAGAGCAGAAAAAGTAATAGGACATTCACTAAACGCAAAAGTAATAATATCAGCAGAAGGAGAAGAATACAAATTTCTAAATGACAACAAAGAGCTACTAAAAGATGTATTCATAGTATCAGGATTAGATTTAGTAGAAGGTACATCAGAAATAAAAGTACAAGTAGCCGAAGGTGAAAAATGCGAAAGATGTTGGAAATACGATGTAACGGTAGGACAAGACAAAGAAAATCCAACAATATGCCACAGATGTAGTGAAGCTTTAAAATAAACGAAAAGAAAAAGGGAACAATCATGCTTTCTTATAAAATTGTCGAATTTTGTTGACAAATAACTTTTCTTATTTTATATTTAAACTATCAATTTTTTAGGAGGTTGTCATGAAAGATTTTGACCCATCAAAAACGGAATCATTTGACACAATTTTTAGAAACGGAATTGAAGTGACACGGCTCTTTGACAAAAATGGAGAACTTTTAGGTGAAGTTATAATTGACCCCAAGGAGCAGGGCGAAATACGTGATGAAATTGACTAAACATGACTAAGACAGAAAAAGAGATTACAAATATAATAATTTATATTGTAATCTCTTTTTATATATAAATTAATATGGAAAATCTAGCAATAAATAATATAACAATGTAAAATTAAACTTTTAAACTGCTTTCTAATGCTAGCACAATCATATCATTCAAGGATTTTTCTCTTTCTTCTGAAGAAATTTCTTGCTTTTTATAATGTGAATCAACAACAGTTAATAAACAAGAAGCTTTTTTGTTTAAATATTTTGCAGTGTAGAATAAAGCAAAAGATTCCATTTCTGCTGCTGTAATATTAAATTCTGCAGGTAATCTATTTAATAATATATTTATATCTTCTATATAATAATCAAAACATTCACTGCATAAAACATTACCTTCAACAATTTTTATATTATTTTCATTAGCAGTTTCTTTTATAATAGAATTAATATCTTCGCTTGCTTTTATTATGTGACAATCTTTATTGTTTAAAGCTTTAGCAAAGTTTCCTTCGGTGTAAGATTCATCAACTAATATAGTATCAAAAATGTTTAAATCTGCAGAATAAGCTCCACAAGAGCCAATTCTTATAATAGTTTCAACATTATAAAACTTATACAATTCATAGCAATATATTCCCATACTAGGCATACCCATACCTGTTGAAAATACAGTAATTTCTTTTCCTTTATATGTTCCAGTATATGCCAAAATATTTCTAACAGTATTAACCAATCTGTAATTTTCTAAAAAATTTTCAGCAATATATTTAGCTCTAAGTGGATCTCCAGGAGCTAAAACGATTTTAGCGATATCTTCTTCTTTCGCATTAATATGTGGTGTCATAATAAAATCCTCCTTTGTTTTTTGTGATTATATCACATTGATTTTCATGTTTCAAACATTTATACTAAGGTTTTATAATATAATATCTTCGGAATAACTTTTATTAAAACAGTAAATTATAACAAGACAAAATATTAATTAAAATTATGTAAAAATTTTGATTTTCTTGTAAAAAAATGTTATATTATATTACAAAAAAATAAAAAGAAAGAATATGTTTATAACATTATATTAAATAAATTTTATAAACATATTATATGAGGAGAGTATATATGTTTTTTTCAAAACCAGGTGAATATGAGCCATGTGGCTTGTTTAGCGTAGGACATTTTATTTTATTAGTATTGTCTTTAAGTATAGTAGGTATAGCTCTTTACAATACAAAAAATATTAGTAAAGAAAAAGTAAAAGAAATAATAAAAAAATCAACAATAGTTTTATGGATATTAGAAATAATAAAAATAATATTTAATTTTGCGATAGGAAATTGGGTAAATCCAAATAACTATATTCCACTATACTATTGTAGTATAATTTTATATGCAGGATTATTAAGTGGATGGGGCAAAGGAGTATTAAAAAAAGTAGGAGATGTATTTATTTCAACAGGAGCAATAATAGGAGGATTATTCTTTTTATTTTGCCCAAACACATCATTACCAGCCTACCCAATGTTTCATTTTATAAGTTTGCAAAGCTTTATATTTCATGGAACTATGCTATATTTGGGAATATTAGTAAATATAACAAATTACATAGACTTACGACTAAGTGATATAAAATATTACGCATCACTTATAACAGGAATAAGCTTTATATCATACATAGTAAATGAAAAATTAGGAACAAATTTCATGTTCATATCAAAAAATTTTCCAAACACACCAGTAGAAATAATATATAATTTAACAGGAAAATTCTTTTCATTTGTGATGATAATAATACAAGTGATAGGTCCATTCTATGTAGTATATTTTGTTAAATATCTAATAAAGAAAATAAAAAGCAAAAAAGTATTGCAATTTATAATTTCAGAATAATAAATAAAAAAATATCATAAAAATTAAATTATTATAATATTTTTTTGTGTGTAGAGCCTTGTTATTGTTAGTTGTAATAACAGCAATATTAAAAGCAATAAAAATTTTTTAATCCTTGAATTACAAAAATCCTTATGGTATTATTTACCTATACATAAAGAAAAAATTTCAGTACATAATAATTCTATTAGGAGGTAAAAGTATGGAAAACAAAGTAAAAGTTGTTCAATTTGGAACAGGAAAAATGGCTAAATATACTATGAGGTATGTTTATGAAAAAGGTGGAGAAGTTGTAGGCGCAATTGATGTAAATCCAGCAGTAATAGGAAAAGATATAGGTGAAATAATAGGATGTGAAAATAAAAATGTAAAAGTAACATCATTTGAAGATGCAGAAGCAATGCTAAAAGAAGTAAAACCAGATATCTGCGTTGTAGAAACAATGAGTTTAATTAAAGACTTAGAAGATCCATTTATGCTATGTGCAAAACTAGGAATAAATGCAATAAGCACATGTGAAGAAGCATTCTTCCCATGGAACTCAAATCCAAACTTAACTAAAAAAATAGATGAATTAGCAAAACAAACTGGTTGTACAATAACTGGTTCAGGATATCAAGATATATATTGGGGGCAATTAATAACAAGTATAGCAGGTTCAACACAAAAAATAACAAAAATAAAAGGAAGCACAAGCTACAATGTAGAAGACTATGGTATAGCATTAGCAAATGCTCATGGAGCAGGGCTTACATTAGATGAATTTGATAAGCAAGTTGCTATAGTAGATAAAATAAGCGATGAAGAAAGAAATAAAATAATACAAAGCGGTGATTATTTACCATCATATATGTGGAATACAAATGGTTGGTTATGTGAAAAATTAGGATTAACAATAAAATCACAAACACAAGTAACAGTTCCAACAACAAATAAAGAAGACATATATTCAAGCACATTAGGAATGACAGTAAAAGCTGGAGATGCAACAGGAATGAGTGCAGTAGTAACAACAGAAACTGAAGAAGGTATCACAATAGAATCTGAATGTATAGGAAAAGTATATTCAAAAGAAGATTACGACAAAAATGAATGGACTGTATACGGAGAGCCAAATACAACAATAACAGTAGCAAGACCATCAACAGTTGAACTAACATGTGCAACAATAGTAAACAGAATTCCAGATGTAATAAATGCAGAGCCAGGAT
>OKRZ01000419.1_pt1 | contig 32160 bp, 30 predicted proteins | sample 1601141 | NCBI WGS metagenome assembly OKRZ01 (sample SAMEA3541524, study PRJEB24748) | human gut metagenome | biome: human gut; feature: human-associated habitat; material: faeces | place: China | collected 2012
ATGGTGAAATGATTTTTGGGATGAATTTAGTATTTGGTCAAAGAGAAAGAAAAGAGATTGGTGCAAAAACTAAACGTGCTATGGAAGAAATGGCATTAGAGCGTATTCATCCTAGTAAAGCACCTTATGGTTATATTAGAAATAAGAAAACTGGTCATTTAGAAGTAGAACCTATTGAGGCTGAAGTTGTTAAAGAGATATTTGAACTATGCAAGAAAGGTCACTCTACTAGAGGTATTGCTACTATTATGAAAGAGAATAATGCTTATTTAAAACAAGGAAAATGGAAATCTGATAGAGTTTATAAAATACTTACTAATTCTATTTATATAGGTATATTTGAATATGGAAAGTATAAAAGAAAGCCACAAGATGTTTTGAGGGTTGAAAATTATTGTGACCCAATCATTGATGAGGTAACATGGAATGCTACTAGAAATATTTTAGTTAAAAATAAACATTCTAATTATGGAGAATATATTCATTTGTTTTCTGGTTTAGTAAAATGCCCTATTTGTGGTGAGATAATGTCATCATCTGAATCTTTTAAATATCCTAATGGAAAGCAAAAAGTTTATTACCATTTAAGATGTAAAAATCATAATTGTAATGGGTTTGGGCTACATTACAATACGGAAAAATAGAAGCAAAATTAAAACAAGTATTAGAAGAACTAACAATATTTATTCTTTCTATGGATAATGAAATTATAACTTGTAATTCAACTAAAAATGATGATGTGAAAGATATAGAAAAAGCAATTGAAAAATTAAAATTACAAGAAAAAAGATTAGTAGATTTATATTTAAGTTCTAATTTAGATGTTGAAACAATTAACAATAAAAATGATGTTATTAAAAAGGAAATCGATAAACTAAATCAAAAGAAAATAAAACTTGATCCAGATAATAATTCTAAAGAATATACAATAGAACTTGTTAAAAAATTAGACTGTGCTTAAGAAAATGACACTTTATTTTTTAGGAATATTAAAAATATTGGCTTTGCTTTTCTTTATGATTTGTTATCAAGAGAAGCTAAAAGAGATATGATTCATAGACTTATATCTATGATAGAAATTAAACGTGATAAAAACTACAATATTGAAATTAAAGATATAAAATTCACAGATGAATTTATAACTAAAAGCAGTAAAAAATACTTAAATATCTTAATACAATTATAAATGATAATAATATTGGAATTAAATTTCATAAAAAAATTAACGAAAATGATTTGAAAAATATGAAATCAAGCTATGATATTTTATCAATTATGAAAATGAAAAACAAAGAATATTCTAATGAATTTTTAGAAGAATTTATTAGTAAATCACAAAATCATTTATATATAAATGGCATTGTTAGTTGTCCGTATATTGAGAAAAATGTTATTAAAGATATTTTAATATTAGTACCTAAAAATGAATTAATTAATGAAATTTAAATGAGAAAGGAATGATAAAAAATGAAAGTTACTTATACAAAAAAAGGAGATTATTTATTACCAGATTTAACAATAAAAAAACAAGATTATAAACAAATTAATAAGTATGGATATTTAAGATTAGATTATATTAAAAATCATAAAAAAGGATTATATACTACACTTTTAATGAAAAATGAATTAACAAATCATCTTCTTTCAGTCAGTATTGAAGCAGAAAATAGATTAAATATTTTAATGGGACAATATAAAAAATCTAACCCATTACTATCTGAAAAAGTAAAAGTAATAATCAACTTGAATGGATAAAATTAATGAATAATTATAAAAACATTGCTGAAGAAGTTATATTAAATGAGTATATATTTATATAAAAAAATATCAAAAAAGAGGAAAAATTTAATCCTCTTTTTATATTTTACTAAGTATGGGAGTAAAAACTTTGTCTAGCAAGCACTGAATTTGTACTCCCGTACAAATTCTATTATGGGAATTCCCATACCCTTATTACAATACTACATTTGATTTTTATTTTCTTTTTTTATTTCAAAATTTATAGCTACAGTTGAAATTATAGAAAGAATAAAAATTACATAAAATATTTTTTGCCCAACAAATTTTGCTAATATAGCTAATATAGTAAATGTAATGACTTCAGTGAAACATAAACTCATTTGACCTACCGAAGATAATAGATCATTATCTTCTTTTGATTCTTTAATAATATTTTGAATAGATGTTTGAATTGAAGTATCATAGACTTTTGACACATTATCACTGACAGTTTTATTAAGTGAAATTATAAATTTATTTTTTACAAATAAATATACTAATGTAATACTAGTCTTAATAATTGTAACCAAATTATTTGCTTTTTTTATATTTTTATCTGTGTATTTGCCTATTAAAATAATAGTTACAGATTGAAATAAAAGTGACACTATCGTAACTACAGAAAATACCTTAAAATCCTTTAGTATTAAATATAAATATAAAGGCACAAATTGTCTTTCTATTATATGATTAGTTCGTAAAGCATAAATAATTTTATATTTACTTTTAATATTGATCAAATATTTTATACTTGTTTTAAAAACACTTGATTTTCTTTCGGGTTTATAGTCTATTCTTTGTATTAATAAATATTGAAGTATAAAGAAAACTGAAAGTATAATGAATAATATAAATGTACTATTACTGATAACTCCCCAAGCAACTAAACAACTGGCCAATACGGTGCCTAATATTTTGCTTATGCTATATAAACTATTAAACCTACCTCTATGCTTAGTTTCTACGTATTTACTAGATAATGAATCTGAAGATGGATTTGATAATCCATTTAACCCCATTGCTAATACAAATATAATTATATTTGATACTAAATTCTTATTGATTAATATAAAATAAGCATAAATTATATTAAATATATTTGAAATTAATATACATTTTGCAATACCGACTTTATTAGATATAGTAATAAATAATGGAGTTATTAATCCCATAATCAAAAATCTTATGCCATATATTAATAATATTATATATAGAGGTAATCCAGCTTTATACAACATAACAGTACCAAAAGTTTCACTTAATGCGTTTGCAAAATTATATGAAAATATACTTAAATACATATATTTATATTCTCTCTTGTAAAAATATTCTTGCATTTTTCCTCCTACAAATTTTAAATTTAATTAGATTGATTTTTAATAATATCCAAATTATTAATTTTATTATATATATCATACCAACTAAAACATCTATAAACATTTTTATTAGATATATTTTTATTGTATACATTGTTATAACATATAACTGGTATTTTTTTAGCAATTTCAACTATGTTTTCCGGTCTATCTTCAATCATAATGTCAATCTTTTTTTGTTTACATATAAGTGCTTTATTTTTGCTAAAAACTATTTCATCATATAAAACACTATTATCACAAAGCCATTTTTTTACTATATCTTGCATCTTTGTCTGATATTTGTTTTCAAAAGTTGTATAGTCTCTTGCTGTTATAATAATTATTTTATGTTTTTTTATTAATTTTTTTATAATTTCTGAAGCAAATGGTCTAATTTGAATATTTTTTGAATATTCAAATATATAATTATTTAAAAACAAATTATATTCATCTTCTGTAACATCAAAAATTTCCTTGCCATCAAATTTGTTATCACGAACTTTATAGTGAATATTATTCTCTAAAAAAAACTTTGTACCATAGTCTATTACATATTTTTTTTCATCTGTCAAAACACCATCTATATCTATTCCGATTTTCATACATATCTCCTAAAAAAGTATATTATATGAATATTATACTATAAATGTTAAAAATTTCATATACTCCCATTGAAATTTAATAAGATTTCATATATAATATTTTTAGAAAGAGAGCGTTGTAGTTCGTAAGCTGTTGCTTACCCGCTCCAATAACAAATCTGTTCGAACTTTTTATAGAACAGATGATATGAAAATCAATCAGAAATGGTTGATTTTTTCTTTTTTTAATACTGCTTTATCTAAATTGATTTAGTCGGAATCTCTTTTGTATTTTATTATATTAAATGGATAGTAACATTACACACACTATTACACCAGCAATCATTAACCATTTCTTTTTAGAAATTTTTTCTTTTAGTATAAAATAAGATCCTATAATAGTAATGATTATTGAACTAGAGTGTATTGGTTGAGCTAATGAAACAGGACCATCTACTAAACAGAATCTATAACTTAAATTAGAGACAAAATCAAATAAAATATAAGTAAATAAAAAATATGATTTATTTATATTTTTCAAATTATAATATTTCCAACTTTTAGTAAATAAACAATATAAAAGTACTATGAAAATTCCACAAAGACTATAATAAAATGTTACAACCAAAGGATTTATAAAAATATTTATATAATATTTATTTAACATTGATGATATTCCATTAAAAATGACAAACAACCATGCAAATATAATTCCTTTTTTACTATCTTTATCATCGGAAATTTTATCTTCTTTAACTATAAAGATTGTTAAACAAACGAGTATTAATGATATTATTAACTTTAAAATTGGTATAGATTCATTTAAAATAATAATTCCTAAAATTAAAGTAACTATTGTATTACACTTTCTAATTGGTATAACAGTAGAAACACTAGCATATTTTACAGATAATATTCCACATATATAGCCTATCATTTGACATATTGTTAAAGGTGCTATTTGTACAAAACTTTTAATATTAAATGTTGTTAAAACATCAGTAAATAAGATAGATACAATTACATATAAAATATGACTTATTAATAATCCAATTAATGCAATTGATTTTGCATTATTATTTTTAGAACATTTTTTCATAATGATAGATGCAAGACCTGATGTAAGTGCCGATAATAAACATAAAACAATCCACATATTTAAAAAAACTACTTTCTAATAAAATTCTTTTTATTATACAATAAATATTAGATTTTTCAATAGTATACTAAAAATATGTACAAAAACAAAATAATTGAATTAGTTGTATATAAAATAAAAAAATATTTGACATTAGGCAAAAAGATGATAAAATAATAATGAAATAAGAAAGGGTGAAAATATGGTAAATATAAAAAAATTAAAAGAATATGGATTTTTTAATATGAGTTCAAATGAACAAACAGAATTTTTAAGAAAACATAAATTTTTCAATTTAAGTAATGAAAATAAGATTAAATTTTTAGAAGAAACTGGATTATTTTATTTAGATATAAATGATGATCCACCAAATATTCCGTTAAAATCAGAAAACGTAGATTATTTAAAAACAAAACCAGAAAATGCTAAAAAAAATCAAATTTCAAATGTATGGAAAGAAGCATTTGTAAATAATGCGATAAAGAAACGGTATATTAAAAATAAATTCAACAAAAGGAATAGAAAATTTAAAAAAAGTTCAAACAGGAGCAATTATAACTGTTAATCATTTTAACCCATTTGATACATTTGCAATAGAAAAAACAATAAAAGATTCTGGAATAGAGAAAAGAGTATATAAAGTAATAAGAGAAGGAAATTATACAAATTTTCCGGGGAACATAGGACTTTACTTTAAAAATGATAATACATTACCATTGAGCCAGATACCAGAAACAATGGAGATTTTTGATGAAGCAGTAGAAAAAATTTTGGAAAATGGAGATTTTATAATAGTTTGTCCAGAGCAAAGTATGTGGCTTGATTACAAACAGCCAAAGCCATTTAAGTTTGGTGCTTTTAAATGGGCAACTTTGAATAATGTACCAATCATTCCTACATTTATCACAAGAGAAAATACAGAAATTCAAGACTATAATATAAATATAGGTACGCCAATTTATCCAGATAAAAAATTGACACCAAAAGAAAACATTAAAAAAATGAGAGATACCGATTATACTTTTTGCAAAGAAACATATGAGAAATTTTATGGAAAACCTGTATTATATAGAACAATAATGCATGAGGAACTACCACAATATGTTACATCAATACCAGAATTTGAAAAAACAATAGATAAGCAAGAGAATGAACTAGAACTATAATTTTGCTAAGAACTGTAACATAAATTTAATATGTATAAATTTGCGTTGAAAAACGATAATAAAAGCTAGAAAAGCCATCTTAGCGGCGTATTTCTAGCTTTTATTATATTCTACGGTTATAAATGTTTATAGTTTCGGTAATATAGAAACTATAAATTGTAACATTAAGTGTAATATAAATATCAAAAAATCACAAAAAACTGTTGATATTTTTAGTAAATTAATATAAAATCTAGAAAGACAAAAAGGAGGAAACAAATGATAACTTTAAAAGACATTAAAGAAAACCAAGAGCTAGACGCTCTAATAAGAGGATCACAAAAACAACTAAATGCAATAGGATACACAGAACATGGACATAGGCACATATCAATAGTATCAAAAAGAGCAGGAGATATATTAGAAAAATTAGGATATCCAGAAAGAACAGTAGAACTAACAAGAATTGCAGGATACATGCATGATATAGGAAACTGTGTAAACAGAGTAGACCATGCACATACAGGAGCAATACTTGCATACAACATTTTAAGAGAAATGGGAATGCCAATAGAAGAAATAACAGAAATAATGATGGCAATAGGAAACCATGATGAAAATACAGGAACAGCAGTAAGTGACATATCAGCAGCACTAATATTAGCAGACAAGTCAGATGTACATAGAGATAGAGTAGTAAACAAAAATCTATCTACATTTGATATACATGATAGAGTGAATTATGCTGTAACAGACGCAGATTTAATAATTGATGAAAAAGAAAGAAAAATAAAATTAAAATTAACAATAGATACAACAATATGTCCAGTACTTGATTATTTTGAAATATTTATGCAAAGAACTATGATGTGCAAATATGCTGCAAAATACCTAAAAATATGGTTTGAATTAATAATAAATGATACAAAATTATTATAAAAATTTAAGAAGCCATGAACAAAAATATACAAGATTTGACATACGAAATTTTTGAGAAAATTTTTGAATGACAATGAAAGCGTATAGAGAAATGAAAGGAATGAAATATAAATGAAAAAAGAAAATAAAAACATAATGAAAAATATAAAAATATTAACAATTATATTATTAATTGTATTAGTATCAATGATAGGATTTTTTGGAATCTATAAACAAAATAAAAATCAAATGTCTAACATAGTAAAAGACTATTCATATGCAATGGACTTAAATGGAGCAAGAACATTAAAATTAGTATTAAATTCAGAAAACAGTGATGAAGAAAAAACAGAAGAAAATTATCAAAAAGCAAAAACAATAATAGAAAAAAGACTAAAAAAATTAGGTGTTGAAGAATATAAAATAGCATTAAATAGTGAAAATGGAGAGATGATAATTCAAATGCCAGAAAACACAAGTACAGATTCAATTGTTTCAAATTTAACAACAGTAGGAAAATTTGAAATAATTGATAGTGAAACAAATGAAGTATTATTAGATAATAATTCAATACAATCTTCAAGTGTATTATATAATACAACAACATCAGGAACATCTGTATACTTAGAAATAGCATTTAATAAAGAAGGAAAAAGTAAATTAGAAGAAGTAAGCAAAACATATGTAAAATCAAAAAACACTACAACATCAGAAAATAATACAAGCACAGAAAATACAACAACAGAAGATACAAATAGTTCAGAAGAAACAAACACAACAACAGATACAACAACATCAACAGAAAAGAAAATAACAATGAAAATTGATGACAAAGAAATAATGTCAACATATTTTGAAGAACCAATAACAACAGGAAAAATACAATTATCAGTAGGTTCAGCATCAACAGATACAACAACATTAAATGGATATATACAACAAGCACAAAATGTTGCAACAGAACTAGATTGTGGAAAATTACCAGTTAAATATGACTTAGAAAAAAATCAATATATATTATCAAATATATCAAAACAAGACTTAACATATATAGTAATTGCAATAACAGTAATTGCAGTAATAGCAATAATAATATTAACAATAAAATATAAATCAAATGGATTATTAACAGGAATAGCATATGTTGGATTTACAGCATTATATTTATTATTAATAAGATATACAAATGTAACAATATCAATAGAATCAATTTTTGCAATGGCAATAGTTTTAATATTAAACTATATATTTACAGCAATGTTATTATATAACATTAAAAAATTAAAAGAAGAAAAAACTGAAAATGTTATGAATGAATCAATATCAAAAACATATATAAAATTCTTTGATAGAATAATACCAATCTGTATTATGGTAGTAGCATTTTGCTTTGTGAAATGGACACCAATGAGTAGTTTTGGAATGACAGCTTTTTGGGGAATTGTAATGATTGCAATTTATAATGCAGTAGTAACAAATTCATTAATGAAAATAAAAAACAAATAAATATATAAGTGATAACAACTATGTTTGAGCCAAGAAAGGAATGAAATTAAAAATGAAACAAAAAAGTACAAAAATAATAATTGCATTAATAGCAATTATATTAATAGCAGGAATAGTAATGACATTTACAAAAGGATTAAAATTTAACTTAAATTATGCAAATAGCAAGAAAATTGAAATAAATATTGGAAAAGAATTTGAAGAAAAAGATATCAAAGAAATAACTGATGATGTTTTTGGAAAACAACCAGTTTTAATTCAAGCAATAGAAGTATATAAAGATGCTGTAAGTATAACAACAACAGATATTACAGAAGAACAAAAAAATACTTTAATAACAAAAATAAATGAAAAATATGGTAAAGAAATATCAACAGATGATGTAACAATAGAAGAAAATGGACACATCAGAGGTAGAGATATAATAAAACCATATATTACACCATTTATAATTGTAACTGTAATAATATTAGCATATTTAGCTATAAGATATTATAAAATAAATTCATTAAAAGTAATAACTAAATCATTTATAACAATTGTTATAGCACAATTATTACTATTATCAATAATAGCAATTACAAGAATGCCAATAGGACTATGGACAATGCCAACAGTATTAGCTATATTTATAATCTCAATATATATGATTACAACAAAGTTTGATAAAGATTTAGAAGAAAAAACAAAAGAAGATAATTAAAACCTAGGAAGGAAAGAGAAAATATGGGAAACATAGTTTTACTTGATGACTTAACAATAAACAAAATAGCAGCAGGAGAAGTTATTGAAAGACCGGCTTCTGTAATAAAAGAAATGGTTGAAAACTCAATAGATGCTGGTGCAAACAATATAACAGTTGAAATAAAAAATGGTGGGATTTCATATATAAGAGTTTCAGATAATGGAAAAGGAATTGCACCAGATGATTTAGAAATTGCCTTTGAAAGACATGCAACAAGTAAAATAAGAAAAGCAGAAGATTTAGATGTAGTAACATCAATGGGGTTCAGAGGAGAAGCATTAGCAAGTATAGCAGCTATTGCAAATGTTGAACTAACTTCAAAAACAGAGAGTCAAGACACAGGGTATAAAATAATAGTAGAAGCTGGAAATGTCTTAGATAAACAAGAAGTTGGATGCCAAACAGGAACAAGTATAGTTGTAAAAAATCTATTTTTTAATACACCAGTAAGATATAAGTTCTTGAAAAAAGATTATACAGAAGCAGGCTATATAGAAGATGTTATAACAAGAATAGCTTTGGTAAATCCCAATATTGCAATAAAACTTATAAATACAGGAAAAACAGTAATACAAACAAATGGTAATGGAGATATAAAAAGTGTAATTTATAGTATATATGGAAAAGATGTAGCAACTGGAATTTTACCAGTAGATTATACATATGAAGATATAGAAGTTACAGGTGTTATAGGAAAACCTGAAATAGCAAGATCAAATAGAGCAAATCAATTATTTTTCGTAAATAAAAGATATATAAAAGACAAAGTATTATCATCTGCAACAGAACAAGCTTTTAAAGGATTAATACCTATTGGAAAATATGGATTCGTAATTTTAAATATTACAATGAATCCATCAAAAGTTGATGTAAATGTTCATCCTGCAAAATTAGAAGTAAGATTTGAAGAAGAAAATAAAATATTTCAATCAATATATCATGCAATAAAAAATACTTTATTAGAGAGTGAATTAGTTGCTAACACTGAAAAAAGTGAAGATAAAGAACCAGAAGAAAAAAATGAGCAATCAAAAGGATTATTTGATTTTAGAAAAAATGAAACTCAAAAAATAGAACAATATAATGATGCAGAAAGCAAAATAAAAACAAATGTTGATTTTGAACAATTTAACATGGGACAAGGTGGACCTGTAAATACTGCTGATATATTGGAACAATTGAAAAAAATGAGAGAAGACCTACAAAAACAAATAAATGGTGAAGAAGAATCAACACAAATAGCTGAAAAAGAAGAAATAGAAACAAACACTCAATCACAAGATGATATTGAAAAAATAGAAACAAACGGTGAACTACAAGAAAGTAATCAAGAAACAGATAACGAATTACAAGAAAATGACAAAGAAACAGAAACAGATAGCGAATTACAAGAAAATGATAAAGAAACAGAAATAGAAAATGAACAGCAAAAAAGTAACCAAGAAACAGAAAAAGACAGCGAATTACAAGAAGATGACAAAGAAACAGAAATAAAAAATGAACCACAAGAAAAGCTAGAACAAATACAAGAACAAATAGAAAAACTAGAAAACTTAAACTATGACGAAACACCAGAACTAGACTTTAACACAATGTATGAAAAACTATTTGGAACAAAACCAATAGAAACACCACTAGAACCAAAAAAGGAAGAACAAAAAGAAGAAAATACAGCAATAGATTTAATAAAAAACAATGTGTCAGTATTTGAAGACAGTGAAGAATATCAAAGACCAATATACAAATTTATAGGAATTGCATTTAATACATACATAATAATAGAAATGGACAAAGAAATGTACATAATAGACCAACATGCAGCACATGAAAGAATTATGTATGAAAAAGTAAAAAACAACTATTATAGTGAAAATTCAAAAGACTCACAAATGTTACTATTACCAGATATTATAACATTATCACATAAAGAAATGGAAATAGCAAAAGACAATATGGATATGTTTGAAAAAGCAGGATTCAGTCTTGAAGAATTTGGAGAAAATACTATAAAATTAACAGGTGTACCAACAGTGTGCATAGACATAGATAATAAAGAATTATTCTTAGAAACATTAGACGAAATAAATGCAATAGCAAGAACTGCAAAACAAGAAAAAGAAGAAAAATTTATAGCAACAGTAGCATGTAAAGCAGCAGTAAAAGCTAATATGGTATTAGATAAAGCAGAAGTTGAAAATTTAATGGATAAATTATTAGAATTGCCAAACCCATTTACATGTCCACATGGAAGACCAACAGCTATTAAAATGAGTAAATATGATATAGAAAGAAAGTTTGCAAGAAAATAAACAACTAATAAAAGAAAGGAAAAGATAGATGACACTAATTTCAACAATAATGCTAATAATGTTCTTGATTTTATTAGCATGGACATGGAACAGTTTAGGAACAATAGAAAAGAAAACAAAAATCATATTAATAACATGTGGAATACTAGCAGTATATATATTAACATTAATAATTTTCAGCATATCAAAAATAGGAATAACATATGAAAATAAAGAAGCAATGAAAACAATACAAAACGTATTTGTAATACTATTTTCAATAATGAATGGATATGTAATATTACCATTCATATTTAAAAAATTAGAACAAATAAATAATGACGAAATAGAAAAAGAAAAAATAACAAAAAGTATTATTTTTTTAGTAGCTACTATTATATTTATATTTGTTTTTGAAACTTCATATTTTGGAAATATACAAAATAATATTTTAACAATGATTAATAGATAAAAACAGAAAGGATAATGTAATGGAACCTAAATCAAAAGTTATAGTAATATGTGGACCTACTGCGTCAGGAAAGACAGCATTATCAATAGAATTAGCAAAAACAATAAATGGAGAAGTTATATCAGCAGACTCAATGCAAATTTACAAAGATATGGATATAGGAACAGCAAAACCAACAAAAGAAGAGATGCAAGGAATTCAACATTATCTTTTAGACTTTATATCACCAGATGAAAGATATAGTGTTGCACAATATAAAAAAGATGCAAAAAAAGCAATAAAAGAAATATTACAAAAAGGAAAAAAACCTATAATTGTAGGAGGAACGGGCTTATATGTGGATAGCCTAATATATGAAATTGAATATAATGACATAGAATTAGATGAAAATTACAGAAAAGAATTAGAAGAAATAGCAGAAAAACAAGGACTAGAAATTTTATATAAAAAAGCCTTAGATATAGATCCAATAGCGATGGAAAAAATAAGCGAAAATGATAAAAAAAGAATAATGAGGGTTTTAGAAATATATAAAGCAACTGGAAAAACAAAAACACAACAAGAAATAGAATCAAGACAAAAACCGATAGAATATGACTATAAAGTTTTTGCGATAAATTGGGATAGAGAAAAATTATATCAAAGAATAAATAAAAGAGTTGACATAATGATTGAACAGGGATTGATAGAAGAAGTAAAAAATATTTTGGAAAAATATAATAAATTTCCAACAGCATTGCAAGGATTAGGATATAAAGAAGTAGTAGATTACTTAAATGGAATATATACAAAAGAAGAAATGATAGAAAAAATAAAAATGGAAACCAGAAGATATGCAAAAAGACAATTAACATGGTTTAGAAAAAATAAGCAAACAACATGGCTTGAAGGAACAAATGAAATACAAAATAATGTAAATATTATTTTGGAGGTATCAAATATTGAAAGAAGAAAACAAAATAACTAAAAAGAAAGTTAATAGAAAAAAAATAATTATATATATTGCACTAGTGTTGATATTAATATATTTAGCATATGCAGTTTACCTTTTAGTAAGACAACCAACAGATAAAGTTACAGTTGAAAAAGGAACCTTATATTTAGAAGAAACAGACATTGGATACATAATAAGAAATGAACAAGTAGTAAAAGGGAATAACTACAAAAATGGAATGGAAAGAATAAAAAATGAAGGTGAAAAAACAGCAAAAGACGATTCTATTTATAGGTATTACAGCAAAAATGAAGAAAAATTAAAAGAACAAATTGCTGAATTAGATACAAAAGTACAAGAAGCACTACAAGGACAAACATCAATAGATTCTACATTAAAATTAGCAGATATAAAATTATTAGAAAATCAACTAGATGAAAAAATTGCACTATTAAGCAAAACATCAGATATATCAAAAATAACAGAATACAAAAAACAAATAAATGATATTATAAGTAAAAAAGCAAAACTAACAGGAGAATCAAGTTCAGCAGGAACATACTTAAAACAACTTTATAATCAAAGAACAAAACTAGAAGAACAGCTAAATTCGGGAGCAGAATATATAAAAGCACCAGAAAGCGGAATTGTATCATATAAAGTTGATGGATTAGAAGAAACATTAACACCAAATAATTTTTCAACATTAAGTAAAGAATTTTTGGAAAAATTAAAAATAAAGACAGGACAACTAATAGCAACAAATGATGAATGTGGAAAAATTATTGATAGTTCAAAATGTTATATTGCAACAATATCAGATTCAGAACAAGCAAGAAAGACATCAGTTGGAGATTCTGTAAAAGTAAGATTATCTAGCAATAAAGTTATAAAATCAACAGTGGCATATGTATCACAAGAAAATGAAGAAGAGACTTTAATAGTATTAGAAATAAATAAACAAATAAGTGAACTTGCAAATTATAGAAAAATATCATTTGATTTAATTTGGTGGAATGAATCTGGATTAAAAGTACCAAATCAAGCTATTGTTGAAGAAAATGGAATTAATTATGTTGTTAGAAATAGGGCAGGATATTTAGACAAGATAGCTGTAAAGGTCACAAAGAAAAATGATAAATATTCAATTGTTACTAATTACAGTACAAATGAATTAAAAGAATTAGGATTTTCAAGTACTGATATTAACTCAATGAAAAGTATTTCAATATATGATGAACTTATATTAAATCCAGATTTAAGTAAGGTAAATTAATAAATGTTACAATAATATTACAATAATATTAAAGTTTTATTACATTTATAAAAACTATTGACAATAAAGAAAAAAAAGTAGATACTATTAGCATAATATGTAAGAAAGTTTTAGGAGGTTTTTTTATGTCAGGAGCATTAATGAACAAAGTTTGGGATTTATTTGGAATGGATTCAGCAGAACCAGAAGAATATGATGACGAAAACATATATGATTATGATAATGAAGAAGACGAAGTAGAAGATAAAAAAATATTTGGTAGAAAAAATAACAATAAGGTTGTAAATATGCCACAAGCACAAGGACAAGCTATAAAAATGGTTATTTCACAACCAACAACATTTGAACAATCAGATGAGATATGCAGTTTCTTAAAAGAAAAGAAATCTGTAATTGTTAATTTGGAATATGTAAACAAAGATGTTGCTAGAAGAATAGTAGACTTTATTAGTGGTGGAGTTTATGCATTAGACGGATATATCCAAAAAGTTTCAAATTCAATCTTTTTAGTAGCACCATCAAACTATGAAATAACAAATGAAATGGCAAGAGAAGAAATGAAAAACAAACTATCAGTTTCATGGTTAAAAAATAACAATGTAAATAATTAGTATAGTTTTTTACAGTGTAGGAGGAAAAAATGATTACACCATTAGATATAGATAATAAAAAATTTTCAAAACAGATGGTAAATGGATATAATGTTGAAGAAGTTGACGATTTTTTAGATGAATTAACAACTGATTATTCAAAAAATTACAAAGAAGTTAATGAATTAAGAGCAAAAGTTGAAGAATTGAATAATAGTTTAGTTCAATATAAAACAATTGAATCAACTTTACAAAATACATTAGTTATGGCTCAATCAACAGCAGAAGAAGTAAAAAATGTTGCAAAACAAAAAGCTGACCAAATAGTAGAAGAAGCAAAATCAAATGCCCAAAAACAAGTAGATGAATTAAATAATGAGATTTTAATGAAACAAAAAGAATTAGATGATGTAAAAAAACAATTTGATATATATAAAGCCAAAATGGAATCTTTATTGATTTCACAATTAGAATTATTAAAAGATGTTAATAAAGATGACTAAAATTAGGATTGGAGATTAAATCTTCAATCTTTTTTGTATTATAGAAAAGTCTATTATCGGGTGATATTTTTATTGAAGTGTAACTATTTTATGCTTGATGCATATTAAAAAATATTACAAAAATGGAACAATATTACAGAACTATTAAATATATATTACAATTTCATTAATACTATTGACATTGACAAAAAAAAAGATAAAATTATAGCATAGGAGAAAAAGCAAAATGAGAATAATAAGTGGAACTGCCAGAGGAACAAAACTATACACATTAGAAGGAAAAACAACAAGACCAACATTAGATAGAGTAAAAGAATCACTGTTTAATATAATACAAAATGAAATAATAAATTCAAACTTTTTAGATGTATTTTCAGGAAGTGGAGCAATAGGATTAGAAGCTGCAAGTAGAGGAGCAAAAAAAGTTATATTATGTGACAAATCAAAAGAAGCAATAAATATAATAAACAAAAACATTGAAAAAACACATCTAAAAGAAAAAGTTGAATTATATAATTTAGACTATGAAACACTATTAAAAACAAAAATAAAAGAAAAAATGGATATTATATACATAGATCCACCATATGACTCAGACTTTGCAATAAAATCAGTTGAACACATAATAAATCAAAAATTGATTGATGAAAATTCAACTATAATAATAGAAACAGATAACGAAGGAAAAATATTAGAAGAACTAAGGAAAATAGAAACTGAAATTATAGATAAAAGAAGATATGGACGAGCAACATTAATCTTTATAAAAATTAGAAAGGGGTAAAACCATGGAGATATTTGAACTACTAGAAACTTTGGAGGATATAATTGAAAGAGGTAGAAATTTACCATTTTCAAGCAAAGGAATTGTAGATAAAGATGAAATATTAGATTTAATAAAGGAAATAAGATTAAAACTTCCTGATGAATTAAAACAAGCAAAATGGGTAAAAGAAGAGAGACAACGTATATTAGTTGAAGCCCAAAAAGAAGCTGATGGAATAGTAAAAGAAGCTGAAAACAGAATTATTTCTATGATAGATGAACATGAAATTACAAGAAAAGCATATGAACAAAAGAAAGAAATAATAGAAAGTGCAAATGAAAGATCAAGAGAGATTTCTAATGGAACAAAAGAATATGCTGATGAATTATTAGCACATACAGAAGATGTATTAACACAAACATTAGGAGGACTAGAAAAAAATATATCAGAAGCCTTAAAACTAATGGAAATGTCAATAGAAGATACATTAAAAACAGTTCAAAACAGTAGAAAAGAATTAAAATAATGTCCCTAATGGACAAAAAGTGTCCCAATAAGACATGTCCCATGTGGACTTGTCACTATTAGGGCACTTTTTAAATGAAACATCAAAATGAAAGTCAGATTTACAATAGAAGAAAGGAAGAGATAAAATGGCTAAAAGAAAAAGCAGAAAAAAGACTAATAGCAGAGCTAAAAAAAGAGCATCAAACATAGATTTAGCAATAGTTGCATTAATAATATTAAGTATATTATTATGTGTCTTAATATATGGAAAATCAGGAATAATTGGTATAAAATTAAATGAAATATTAGGCGGAATGATGGGAATTATAAAATACATTCTACCAATAGGAACATTTGCAATAGGAATAAAACTAGCATTAAATGATGATGAATATCTAACATCAAAATTAACACAATATGCAGTATTATTAATAAGTATAGCAGTATTAATGACTGCATGGCAAATTAATTCAGGAGAAATGACAATAGCAAATAAAGATTTATCAACAATCGTAAAAGAGGCTTATAATTATGGAACACAAGATAAAGGTGGAGGAGCATTAGGAGCAATACTTGCAACACCACTTGCTAATCTATTAAGCCCAGTAGGAGCAATCATACTATGCATAGGAATTGTTGTAATGCTTGCAGTATTCACTTTTGGAATAAATATATCAGAAATTATAAACAATTTTGTTGAGAAAACAGAAGAAAATAGAGAAGAAAAATATCAAAGAAAACAACAATTAAAAGAAGAACAGCAAAAAGCTAGACAAGAAGAGTTAGAAAATAGAAAAAAATCAAAAGAACTACAAAAAGAACAAGCAAGAAAAGAAGCACTAGAAGAAGAGAATGTTGGAGAACAAATAAAAATAAATTTCGGTGGTAGAATATTAGAAGAAGATGATAAAAAAGGTAGAAAAAAATATGACCACAAAGATGATGACTTAACACCATTAACAAAAGAAACAAAGAAGACTCAAACTATACAACCAGACGTTATTGAAAATAATTTATTTAGACAAGAAGAAGAAAAGAAAGAAGATAAAACAAAAGAAGTTTTGCAATTAGAACATGCGATGATAGTAGAAGACGAAAATTATGAATATCCACCAATTGAATTATTAGGAAAACCAGATAAAAAGAAATTAAAAGGCGGAGCAAAAGCTTTAACAGATACAGCAACAAAACTACAAAAAACATTATATAGCTTCGGAGTATCAGCAAAAGTTGAAAATGTATCAGTAGGACCAGCAATAACAAGATATGAACTAAAACCAGCAGAAGGTGTAAGAGTAAGTAAAATAGCTAATTTAGCAGATGATATAGCACTAAATTTAGCAGCAGAAACAATCAGAATAGAAGCACCAATCCCTGGAAAACAAGCAGTAGGAATTGAAGTACCAAATAAAGAAAAAGAAGCTGTACATTTAAGAGAAGTATTAGAAAGTGAAGAATTTCAAAATAATAATTCAAAATTAACAGTAGCATTAGGAAAAGATGTTGCAGGAAATATTCAGTTAGCAGATATAGCAAAAATGCCTCACGTATTAATTGCAGGTTCAACAGGTTCAGGAAAAAGTGTGTGTATAAACACTATAATTTCAAGTATCATATATAATGCAAAACCAAGTGAAGTTAAAATGGTAATGGTAGACCCTAAAGTTGTTGAATTATCAGTATATAATGGAATACCACATTTATTAATACCAGTTGTAACAGACCCTAAAAAAGCAGCAGGAGCATTAGCGTGGGCAGTACAAGAAATGGATAATAGATATAATTTATTTGCATCAAAAGGTGTAAGAGATATAAAAGGATATAATAAGGCAATAGAGAAAGAAGAAGGACAAGGAAAATTACCACAAATAGTAATAATTGTAGACGAGTTGGCTGACTTAATGATGGTTGCAGCAAAAGATGTTGAAGAGGCAATATGTAGATTAGCACAAAAAGCAAGAGCGGCAGGAATGCACTTAGTAATCGCAACACAAAGACCATCAGTAGATGTAATTACAGGGTTAATCAAAGCAAATGTGCCATCAAGAATAGCATTTGCAGTATCATCACAAGTAGATTCAAGAACAATACTAGATTCAGTAGGAGCAGAAAAACTACTAGGAAAAGGAGATATGTTGTTCTTTCCAACAGGATACCCAAAACCAGTCAGAGTTCAAGGTGCATTTGTATCAGATGAAGAAGTTGAAAAAATAGTAGGATTTGTAAAACAAAATGGAACAGCAAATTATAGTGAAGATATATTAGAATCAATAGAAAATAGCAATAAAACAGAAAAAGAATTAGTACAAGAACAAGCAGAAGATGATGAAACTGATCCATTCTTAATGGATGCAATAGATGCAGTTGTAGAACAGGGAACAGCATCAACATCATTTATACAAAGAAGATTTAAAGTAGGCTATGCACGTGCAGGAAGAATTATAGATCAAATGGAAGAAAGAGGAATAATATCTGGATACCAAGGAAGCAAGCCAAGAGAAGTTTTAATTACAAAAGAAAGACTTGAGGAGTTGAAGATGGGAACATCACCACAAGAAGAAGTAGAAGAATAATTTTTATAAAGAATGGAGGGTATAATGTTACAAAAAAAGAAAAGCTTATTAGAAAAAATTGTAAAAAAAGATTACAATAATGAGCTAGAAGAAGTTTTAGAAAAAAAACAATTTGATGAAAATGTAAAAAGTACCCTTCTAGGAATTCTTTATAAAATAGAAGCATCATACAAAGACATAGAAACTGTAAAAAAAGATATACAAACAAAAGAAGAATATGTAGCAAACATAATAGAAATAATAAAAAATAATTGTGACTCAATAGAAATTATAAAAATGAGTGATGAACAAAACAAGATACCAGATAAAAAAACATATATAATAGACCAAGAGAATAAAAAAATAATAGCATATCCAATAGAAAGAAAAATATTATATGCTATAAGCAAAATTGGTAAAAAAGAGAAAATAATAAAAGATGAATATTTCTTGATAAATGAAACAATTTCAGAATTAATAAATGTAGGAAACAGTATCAATATGGTAGAACCATTAAGAGATTTTAATGGATATTCATGGACAACAATCCCACAAGAAATAGAAAGTATTGACCATAATTTGATATATCAAAATCTAAGAATTTTAGTAGGGCATGAATTTCTTAATAAATGGATTAAAAATAATGAGTTCATAATTGATTATTTTTATTTATTTAAAGAAAAATTAGAAAATCAATATGGAAAGAAAAATGAAGAAAAAATGATAGAATTATTATCAAAAATATCCATATTATTAAGTATAAAATTTAATAAAGATAAATATGAGGAAATATCAGAAATAAAAGAAAAAGTTGAAAGTGAACTCGAAAAAATTAAAAATAAACAAGAATTTATAGAAAAAACAACTCAGAAAAAGATAGATATAAGCAATCAAATTAAATTAATAGATGAAACAATTAATGATAAAAATTTATTACAAGAAGAATATTTTAAAAGAAATGAACAATTGCCATTAGAAAAGAAAATATTTAGTATGAGAATATTATCGAGAATAATGGAAGATGAAAAAAAAGATAAACTAAATGAATTAGAAAGCTTAAATAAAATATTAAATCCACAAAATTTTGTGAAATATAAAAAAGAGTTAGAAGAAAAAGATAAATACTTAAAAGTTTTAGATTCAGGAGATAAAGATAAATTAATAAATGAATTAAAAATAAAATTACAAAAATTGTTTTTAAATATGTTAGAAATAAATATAAAAAAAGCAGAAACAAAGCAAGAAATTGAAAAAATAATATATGATTTTAGATATTATTCATTATTGCAATACGATTATGAAAGAAAAATTAAAAATGTAAAAGAGCTGAACACAGATATAGATAAGATTGCAAAAAAAATAATAGATAAAGCAATTGAAAATAAAGTAATTGAAAGCTTATCATCAGATAATGATACAAATTATCAAATTCTAAAAAATATATTTCATGTAAGAATTATAAGACTTGAAGATTCATATTTAAAAATTACAAAAGAAAAAGATAAATATTATTTACAAATATTTGATGAAAATATTTTTGAGGAAAAAATTGAAATACAAAAGCCAAAAGAACTAGAAATAAAGTTAAACAAAAAAAGAGCAATAATGTCCTACTAGGGACGTAAAAAGAATAAGGAGGAAATTTATGAAAATCACATTTTTAGGAGCAACAAAAACAGTAACAGGCTCAAATTACTTAGTAGAAGCCGCAGGAAAAAAATTTTTAGTAGATTGTGGAATGTGGCAAGGAAGAAAAGAACTAGAAGAAGAAAATTTTGATGAATTTGATTTTAATCCAGCAGAAATAGATTTTATGTTATTAACACACGCACACATTGACCATTCAGGAAGAATACCAAAACTATATAATGAAGGATTCAAAAATAAAATATATGCACACAAAGCAACATGTGATTTATGTGCACTAATGTTACCAGACAGTGGACACATTCAAGAAATGGAAAATGAATGGAAAAACAGAAAAAGAATGAGAAAAGGACTAGAAGCCAGAGAACCATTATACACAGCAGAACAAGCAGCAAGATGTTTAGAGATATTTGAACCAGTACAATACGACCAAATTATAGATATAACACCAGACATACATGTAAGATTCAATGATGCAGGACATATGTTAGGTTCAAGTGTTATAGAATTATGGGTAAATGAAAATGGAAAACAAACAAAAACAGTTTTCACAGGGGACTTAGGAAATAATGACATACCATTATTAAGTGAACCAACAATGATAGAAGATGCAGACTTCTTAGTAATGGAATCAACATATGGAAGCAGAAAACATATAAAAAATGACAAAAAAGCAGAAATGTTTTTGGATATAGTATCAGAAACACTTGATAATAAAGGAACTGTTGTAATACCATCATTTGCAGTAGGAAGGACACAAGAAATATTATATGAATTAAATAAAATAAAAGAAACAAAAGACGACGAAAAATTCATGCATGAATATGAAAACTTAATGAAAGCACCAGTATATGTAGACAGCCCTCTTGCAATATCAGCAACAGAAGTATTTAAAGAAAATATGGATTTATTTGACGAAGAAACACAAGAAGAAATCAGAAAAGGAGACCATCCACTTGAATTTCCAGGACTAAAATTTACAACAACAGCAGATGAATCAAAAGCCTTAAACGAAAGCCCAGAACCATGTATAATAATATCAGCAAGTGGAATGTGTGATGTAGGAAGGATAAAACATCACTTAAAACATAACTTATGGAATCCAAATTCAACTATATTATTTGTAGGATACCAAGCACCAGGAACATTAGGATATAGTATAGTAAATGGAGCAAAAAGAGTAAAAATATTTGGAGAAGAAATAGCAGTAAATGCAAGAATTGAATATATAGAAGGCTATTCAGGACACGCAGATCAAGACGGACTAATGAACTTTGTATATTCATTTAGAAAGAAACCAAAACAAGTATTTTTAATCCATGGAGAAGAAGAATCACAAGAAGTACTTGGACAAAAAATTGAAAATGAGGCTCAATTACCTGTTATAATTCCAAGCTATGGCGAAACATACGAATTAAATGTAGATGAAGATGTTAAATTAACACATAAAATTGATAAAAAATTACCTGTTAATATGAAAACAGAAGTATTGAAGAGATTAGAAAAATTAAAAGCTGAGATAGACGATATGGAGAATAGTGTTAAATCTGATATCAACAATAATGAGCTTAAAGATGCTGATGTGTTTAGAATTAATGAAAAAATTAAAGAATTAGAAAAACAAATTTTGAATGTTATAGAAGGATAAGATTTAAGACTGTTTTTGGGGACGGAGGAAAAAAACAGTCTTTGAATTAAAAAAATATTATTTAATTACAATTTAATAAGAAATAGGCTTGAACGTGTAACATTATTTGAGATAAAAACTGTTTTTTTCCTCCGTCCCCAAAAACAGTTCTAGAAAGGTAAAAAAATGGAAAACAAATATTTAAATGAAGCAATAATAGGAAATAAAAAAATAATAGCAACATTTACATCAAAAGGAGAAATGCAAAGAATATATTTTCCAAGCAAAGATAATAGACAATATATAAATTATTTCCATACAGGAGTAAAAATAAATGAATCTGATTTAATATATTTACATGACGATATAAATAACACATACAAACAATATTATGATACAGACACAAATATATTAAATACAGAAATAACAAATACGTACTTCAATTTAAAAATAGTACAAACTGATTTTATATTAATTAAGGAAAATGTATTACTAAAAAGATATACATTTTTAAATGAAGGAAAAATAGATTTAAATACCCAATTTTATATTCATTCTGAACTATTATCAGATACAAATAATTTTGTAGGATGCAAAATTGTTGATGGTGGAATGATGCAATATGCACATGACTTTGTATTTTCAACTTTTGCAAAAGGAAAAGATATAATAAAACATCAGATAAATGGTAGCATTGAGAATATAAAAAGAACTGAAATACATGATAAAGATTATATTGGAATGTCAAAAGATACATCAATTGCATATGAAGTTGGAACAATAAAACCGGGAGAGAAGAAAGAACTAGAAATTACAATTTTAATTGATGAAAACAAGAATATATCTGATATTGAGGATGAAATCGAAAGAATTAAAAGAATTGATTTTGACAAAGAATATACTAATACAAAATCATATTGGAGAAAATATGTGAAAGATCATAATGGCTTAAAAATAAAAGAGCCTGAGAATAGTTATGATGAAAGAATATATGAAATTTATAAGAGAAGTATATTACTATTTCCATTATTGACAAATGTTGATACAGGTGCAATTATAGCTTCACCTGAAATTGATGAAAACTTTACAAAATGCGGAAGATATGCATATTGCTGGCCAAGAGACGCTGTATTTATAACAAAAGCTATGGATATTTTAAAAATGAACAAAGAGACAGAGAAGTTTTATAAAGTATTTTGCAAAAAAACACAAAGTAAAAATGGAATGTGGGAACAACGTTTTTATACAGATGGTAAATTAGCTCCTTGTTGGGGATATCAAGTTGATGAAACAGCAAGTGTAGTTTTTGGAGTATATGAACACTATAAATATACAAAATCTGAAAAGTTTTTAAAAGAAAATCTGCAAATGTGTGAAAAAGCAATAGATTTCTTAAAAAGATATATAAAAGATTGGATAGAACCATCATTAAAAAATGAAGAACAAGAAGGTCAAACAAATATACGAGAACATAAATATCATGTAAGTTATGATTTATGGGAAATGTGTGAAGGAGTGCATTTATACTCATTATCAAGCATTTATTCAGCATTTGAAAATATGTTGAAAATTTATAATGTATTAGGAAAAGATATATCAGATTTTGAAAACAATAGATTAAAACAAGAAAAAGTTGAAAAATCAAAAAAAGAAATAGAAAAATTGCAACTTGAAATAAAAAAATATATTAATAAATATTTGTATGACGAAGAAAAAAAATCATATATCAGAAATTCAGAAGACAAAAAGATGGACATAAGTATAATCGGTGCAGTTACACCATTTGAAGTATTTAAACCAAAAGAAAAGAAAGTTCAAAACACTGTTGAAAGAATTAATTTGAGTTTAAGGACATATACAGGTGGCTATCAAAGATTTGAAAATGATAATTATATGAATGGTAATCCTTGGCCAATTGCAAACCTTTGGATGACTTTGTATTACTTAGAAACAGGAGAAAAGAAAAAAGCAAAAGAAACATTTGATTTTGTTATCAAAACAGCAGGTAAACATTATTTCTTAGGAGAGCAAGTTGATAATGAAACTTTAAAATCTAATTGGGTAATAGGACTTGGTTGGTCACATGCTATGTTTATTATTGTTTTAGAAAAATATATGGGAAAATAATATCAATAACACTTGAAAATAAAATAAATTTGATATAAAATTGAATTGCCAAAAAAAATATGGTAATACTAAAAAGAAAAAGCAAAGGAAAACCAATGCTAAATTAAAGGAGGAATTTTATTATGTCAGTAAAAGTAGCCATTAATGGATTTGGACGTATAGGACGTCTAGCATTTAGACAAATGTTTGGAGCAGAAGGATATGAAATCGTAGCAATAAACGATTTAACAAGTCCAAAAATGTTAGCTCATTTATTAAAATATGATTCAGCACAAGGAAGATATGAAAAAGCTGAAACAGTAGAAGCAGGAGAAGATTCAATAACAGTAGATGGAAAAACAATCAAAATATATTCAGAAAAAGACGCAGCAAACTTACCTTGGGGAGAAATAGGAGTAGATGTAGTTCTAGAATGTACAGGATTCTATACATCAAAAGATAAAGCACAAGCACACATTGATGCAGGAGCTAAAAAAGTAGTTATTTCAGCACCAGCTGGAAAAGATTTACCAACAATAGTTTATGGTGTAAACCAAAATGTATTAACACCAGAAGACAAAATAATATCAGCAGCGTCATGTACAACAAACTGCTTAGCACCAATGGCAAAAGCATTAAACGATTATGCACCAATTCAATCAGGAATAATGACAACAGTTCATGCTTATACAGGAGATCAAATGGTATTAGATGGACCACACAGAAAAGGTGATTTAAGAAGAGCAAGAGCAGCAGCTGTTAATATTGTACCAAATACAACAGGTGCAGCAAAAGCTATCGGATTGGTTATACCAGAATTAAATGGAAAATTAATTGGTTCTGCACAAAGAGTTCCAGTGCCAACAGGTTCAACAACTATATTAGTTGCTGTTGTAAAAGGTGAAAATATTACAGAAGAATCAATTAATGCTGAAATGAAAGCTCAAAGTAGTGAATCTTTTGGATATACAGATGAATATTTAGTTTCTTCTGATGTTATTGGTATGAGATATGGTTCATTATTTGATTCAACTCAAACTATGGTAACAGAAATTGGAAATGGGTTATATCAAGTTCAAGTTGTTTCTTGGTATGATAATGAAAATTCTTATACAAGCCAAATGGTTAGAACTATTAAATATTTTGCAGAATTAGGATAATAAAATGAGATAAGTGGGACAGTGCAAAATTGTCTCACTTTTATTGTATTTATTTGTCGAATTTTGCGGTCGATTTTTGATGTAAATTTTGTGATTTTTATTTACAAATTTATAATACTATGATATACATAATACAGCTATATAGATATATAGTTTTAATTCAAATTTTTTTATATTAACTTTTAATCGAGTAGATTCCCAGAAAATTAAATTTAAATATAATTAACAGAGAAAAAATAAAAATAAACTTTGAGATAAATATTGACTTTTGAAAAAATTGATATTATAATGTTTTTATAAAAATAAATTATGATGTTTTAAATTTTTTGTCTAGAAAAAGAGTATTTCTATATAGTGAATATTTAATGGAAGGAGGTATGTCAATGGAAGAAAAAATATTAAAAGAGCTTGAGAATATTAATGTACAACTAAAACAAATGAACCAAAGATTTGATGGAATTGATCAAAGATTTGATGGAATTGATCAAAGATTTGATGGAATTGATCAAAAATTTGAAAAAACAGAAGATAGAATTGTTACAACTTTAAGAGATGAGTTTGACAAAAAATTAAGTGAAACTATAGAAGCAATATCAGCAGATGTAGGAACTCAAATTAACGAATTATGCGTTAAAATTGAAGAAAGGGATAATAGAGAACATTCCAAAATATTAAATGAACTAAGAGAACATAAAAGAAGAACCAAAAGAGGTGTAGAAGCGTTTGGAAGAATTCTTGTTTGTTAATTTATATTTTAAAAGTATTACAACTAAAAATGTAATACTTTTAAAATAACATCAAATACTTTAACAAAATTTTTCCAAAACCCTTGATAAATATAAAAAAATATAGTATACTATTCAAGGTAAACCTTTTACTTAGCTTTTCAAGCAAAGCACCAAAGCTAAAAGCTCAGTTAAAGGAGTAAAAAAATAGGAGGTGTAAAGAAATGACAAAAGAAAGAAAACAAGAAATCATTAACACATATAAAAGAGAAGAAAACGATACTGGATCATCAGAAGTACAAATCGCTCTTTTAACAGAAAGAATTAATGAATTAACAGAACACTTAAAAGTACATGTTAAAGATAATCATTCAAGAAGAGGATTATTAAAAATGGTTGGTAAAAGAAGAAATTTACTAAACTACCTAGCAAAAAAAGATGTACAAAGATATAGAGACATCGTTGAAAAATTAGGATTAAGAAAATAATTTCATATAAGAGCCTATGCAAAACAAAAGATTTAGCATAGGCTTTTTGTGGAAAAAGTCAACACATAGGGACAAAACTAAAAAGATAGAAAATTAACCAATTTAACAACGTCCCCAATGGTTGAAAAAAGAGCCAAGAATTTAGGTAAGTAGCTTGTATAATGTGCTGGATATCACACAAATATTTATAACTAGATATTAATATTCAAGAAAAAAAGCTGAATATTAAACCAGAATATTATAGAGGTTACAATCTAAATACGGCTCAAATTTAAAATAAATATATTTTACTTTTAATTGTGAATATCATGTTCAAAACTTATTAAAGTTTCCGGATGAGAGAAAACAAATAAAAGCAAAGAGAAAGGAAAACAATATGTTTGAATTAATTAAAAAATGGTGCAAAAAAGACGAAAAAGGAAAGGAAGAAAATACAATGTTTAAAACTTATGAAACAGAATTAGCAGGAAGAAAATTGACAATAGAAACAGGAAAATTTGCAGGATTAGCAAATGGAAGTGTAACAGTAAGATATGGAGACACAGTTGTAATGGTAAATGTTACAGCGTCAAAAGAACCAAGAGATGGAATAGACTTTTTCCCACTATCAGTAGATTATGAAGAAAAACTATATGCAGTTGGAAAAATTCCAGGATCATTCCAAAAAAGAGAAGGAAAACCAAGTGATAAAGCTATATTAACATCAAGAGCAATAGATAGACCACTAAGACCACTATTCCCAAAAGATTTTAGAAATGATGTAGTAGTTGTAGCAACAGTACTTTCAGTAGAACAAGACAACTCACCAGAAGTAGCAGCAATGATAGGAGCATCAGCAGCACTTTCAATATCAGATATACCATTTGGAGGACCAACAGCAGCAGTAAATGTTGGATTGGTTGATGGTAAAATAGTTATAAACCCAACAGAGGCACAAAGAGAAGTATCTGATTTAACATTAACAGTAGCAGGAACAGAAGAAAAAATAGCTATGATTGAAGCAGGAGCAAATGAAGTTCCAGATGATGTTATGTTAGAAGCAATCAAAGAAGGACACAAAGAAATCAAAAAGATTTGTAAATTCATCGAAAAAATGAAAGAAGAAATTGGAAAACCAAAATTTGAATACAAATCATTTGCAGTTGACCATGACATATATGAGTTTATAGAAACAAACTTTGCAGAAGATGTAAAACAAGCACTTCAAGAAGCAGACAAAGAAACAAGAGACAACAATGTTGCAGCTGTATCAGAAAAAATAGTAACAGCATATGCTGAAAAATTTGGAGAAGAAGCAACAGCAGAACACAAAGCAGACATAGGAGAAGCAATCTACAAATTAGAGAAAAAGACAGTAAGAGATATGATATTCTATGAACATAAAAGAGTTGATGGTAGAGCAATAGACGAAATAAGACCATTATCATGTGAAATAGACTTATTACCACGTGTACACGGAAGCGCATTATTCACAAGAGGACAAACACAAGTACTTTCAGTTACAACATTAGGAATGATAAGTGAAGAGCAAACATTAGACGGAATTGATACAGAAGAATCAAAAAGATATATGCATCAATACAACTTCCCAAGTTACAGTGTAGGTGAAGCTAGACCACCAAGAGGACCAGGAAGAAGAGAAATAGGACATGGAGCATTAGCAGAAAAAGCATTAGTTCCAGTATTACCATCAAAAGAAGAATTCCCATATGCAATAAGAGTTGTATCAGAAGTATTATCATCAAATGGTTCAACATCACAAGCAAGTATATGTGGAAGTACATTATCATTAATGGCAGCAGGTGTACCAATTAAGAGACCAGTTGCAGGTATATCAACAGGACTTGTAACAAATCCTAATGACGAAAATGACTATGTAATGTTAACAGATATCCAAGGTCTAGAAGATTTCTTCGGAGATATGGACTTCAAAGTTGGTGGAACAGAAAAAGGTATAACAGCAATCCAAGTTGACATCAAAGTTGACGGATTATCATACAAAATTATTGAAGAAGCTTTTGCTAGAACAAGAGCAGCTAGAAAACATATTCTAGAAGATGTAATGGCACCAGTAATTTCTAAACCAAGAACAGAAATCTCAAAATACGCACCAAGAATAGTATCAACAAAAATAAAAGTTGAAAAAATCAAAGATGTAATCGGAAAAGGTGGAGAAACTATAAACAAAATAATTGATGCAACAGGTGTAAAAATAGACATCGAAGAAGATGGACAAGTAATGATTTATTCAAATGATTCAGAAAAAGCTAATGAAGCATTAGATATGATAGAAGATATAGTTAGAGAAGTTGAAATTGGTGGAATTTATCTTGGAACAGTCACAAGAATAATGAACTTTGGAGCATTTGTTGACTTAGGAGTAGCTGGAAAAGAAGGATTATTACACATTTCAAAAATTTCTAAGGAAAGAATTAAGAAAGTTGAAGATGTTCTTCATGTTGGAAATAAAGTAACTGTAAAAGTTACAGATATTGATGAACAAGGTAGAGTAAATTTAACAGCTATATTATCTGATGAAAAATCAGAAGACAATTCAAATGAAAATACTGAAATTAAAGAATAAAATAGAAAAAACTTGTAAAACATTTTGAATTGTGCTAATATAATAAAAGAAAAATTTAAAATTATTAATATAAAAAATCTAATTAAAAAGCAAAGTATATATGTTTGAAAATAACAGAGAAAATATCCAAGGTGTTACAATTTATGCCATTATTAAATATAGTAAGGAAGTGAATTGTAACACAGAGGCTGAGAGATATTTGTATAAATATGTAGAAATTTCACTTTTTAAGACTTCTTTTGAACAGAGATAAAATAAAATAAGTAGAAAGAAGCGGTTGTAACGTTAAAACTAAAATAAGGTTAGTTAAAAGTTATATTATATAAAATTCAACAAGAGTTTATATAATGTTAAAACTAATAAAAATAGGTGGTACCACGGAATCAAGGATAAAAGTCCATTTCGTCCTATAAGCACAAAATTTAATAGTGCTATTAGGACTGAAATGGACTTTTTTATATCCAAATTTACTGAAATGTCATCACCCTAAATATACAAAGTCCCAAAAAGAAACGTCCCTCAAAGGACAAAATGATAAAAAGGACAAAGCGTGAAAAGAAAGGAGTATGAAAATGAAAGAACAAATTGAAAATATCAAAAAAACAGCTATTGAAGAAATAGCAAAAGCAGAAGACTTACAAACACTAGAAAATGCAAGAGTAAAATATCTAGGAAAAAAAGGTGAACTTACAGCAGTTTTAAGAGGAATGGGAGGACTAAGCCCAGAAGAAAGACCAATAATAGGTGGATTAGTAAATGAAGCAAAAGAAAGCTTAGAAAAATTAATAGAAGAAAAAGAAGAAAAATTCAAAATAGAAGAGTTAAACAAGAAGCTAGATGCAGAAAAAATAGACATCACATTACCAAGTACAAAAATGAAAAGAGGAAGCTTACACCCAGTAACAAGAATAATAGAAGACATAGAAGACTTATTTGTATCAATGGGATATGATGTAGTAACAGGACCAGAACTTGAAAATGATGAATATTGTTTTGAAAGATTAAACCTTCCAAAAGGACATCCAGCAAGAGATATGCAAGACAGTTTCTATATAACAGACGAATATTTATTAAGAACACAAACATCAGCAGTTCAAGCAAGAACAATGATGGCAAACACAGAAAAATCACCAATAAGAATGATTACAGCAGGAAAAACATATAGAAGAGAAGACGATGCAACACATTCACATCAATTCAATCAAATAGAGGGATTAGTAATAGACAAAAAAGAAAGAAATGTTTCACTTGCAGATTTAAAAGGAACATTAGAAGTTTTTGTTAGAAAAATAATAGGAGCAAACTTAGACCTAAGATTTAGACCAAGTTATTTCCCATTCACAGAACCATCTTATGAAGTAGATGTAACATGTTTTAAATGTGGAGGAAAAGGCTGCAATCTATGTAAACAAACAGGATGGATAGAAGTTTTAGGAGCAGGAATTGTTCATCCAAATGTTTTAAAAATGAATGGATATGACCCAGAAAAATTCGGTGGTTTTGCATTTGGTACAGGTATTGATAGATTAGCTATGTTTAGATATGGAATCACTGATATGAGATATTTATATACAAATGATGTTAGATTTTTAGGTCAATTTGATAGAAAAGATGAAGAGTAATTAAAAGAATAGCGATTTAATTTTATTATAAAGTATAAAAAATTATACTTTCTTTTGAAAATTAGAAATTGGAAGGAGAATAGAAAATGAATTTAAGTTTAAATTTTGTAAAAGATTATATAGATTTAGATAATGAATTAGATGTTAAACAAATAGCAGAAGCTATGACAAAAGCTGGAAATGAATATGATTCAGCAGAAAAACTAGTAAATGCAACAAAACTAGTAATAGGAGAAATAAAAGAATGCGAAATGCATCCAGATTCTGACCACTTGCACCTATGCAAAGTTGATATAGGAAGTGAAATACTAGACATAGTTTGTGGTGCACCAAATGCAAGAAAAGGAATAAAGGTTATTGTTGCACAAGTTGGAGCAGAACTTCCAGGAGATTTCAAAATCAAAAAAGGAACAATAAGAGGTCAAGAATCAAATGGAATGCTATGTGCTTTATATGAAATAGGAATTGACAAAAAATTCTTATCAGAAGCAGACAAAAATGGAATACACGAATTACCAGCAGATGCACCAGTAGGAGAAGATCCAATTAAATATATGGGATTAGATGATAGTGTTATTGATTTTGAATTAACAGCAAACAGAGGAGATTTATTAAGCATTTTAGGAATGGCTTACGAATTAGGTGCAATCTATGATAAAAAAGTAAAACCAGTTGAGTATGGATATAAAGAAAATGGAGAAGATGTAAACAAAGAATTCTCAGTTCAAGTAAACACAGAAAATTGTAAATTATTCTTAGCAAAAAAGGCTAAAAATGTAACAATAAAAGAAAGCCCAGAATTCATCAAAAATAGATTAATAGCTTGTGGAGTAAGACCAATAAACAATGTTGTAGACATCAGTAACTATGTAATGTTAGAATTAGGCCAACCACTACACTTCTATGATGCTGACAATTTAGGAGAGAAAATAGTTGTTAGAATGGCAGAAAATGGAGAAAAATTAACAACACTAGATAACACAGAAAGAACATTATCAAATGAAGATATAGTAATAACAAATGGAACAAAAGCCATTGGTTTAGCAGGTGTTATGGGGGGTTTAGATACAGAAGTTGAAGAAACAACTAAAAATGTAATAATTGAATCAGCAATATTTGATTCAGTAAAAGTAAGAAAAACAT
>OKRZ01000421.1_pt1 | contig 32136 bp, 52 predicted proteins | sample 1601141 | NCBI WGS metagenome assembly OKRZ01 (sample SAMEA3541524, study PRJEB24748) | human gut metagenome | biome: human gut; feature: human-associated habitat; material: faeces | place: China | collected 2012
GCATACAGCTATGAATTTTTCTATTGCGTTCCCCTGACTTCGGAATAGTGGCAGGGCTGGCTATCCATGTCTTGTGCTTCTCTACCGTACATGAGCATTCGTTCCCGGCAGCCCCCGGCTGCTCACAGGTTACCTGTCCGCTTGCCGTCACCTTATAAATGTGGTCTCCGCCGGTAAACCGTGTTCCGACCGGCACCGCCACATCCGTCTCTAATTCCAGTACCGCATACATAGCTGTCTTGGGTGTGATACCCCTATCCGCACATAACCGGATCAGGTACTCCCGCGATGCTGTATCACCGAATGTCTCCGCCAGCATGCAATCAAATCCAACATACAGCGATGCCAATTCGACCGCCGCCGGTGCAAGCGCCATATATACAGGACTGCTCTCTCTCTTATCCAGCGTATCCGGAATGCGCTCAAGCATTCTCTGCATTATTACATCAAACGTCTGCTCCTCGTACACTTTATACATCCACCTCCTTCTGTGTCGAAACGCTGCCAAATTTCGTATGAGCAACGAACGTAACCAATAATTTTCTTCCCTTTTTCTCAAACTCAAAACTGTCACAGGAATCAATTCTGTCATCCTGCACCAGAGCCTCCGTGATGCGCCGCTCTACCTCCGGCATGACATAATCAATTGGTTTTCCGAACAGGTCCTTAAGCTCCACACCATAGTCCCACGAAAAAATAATATACTGATACCGCTCGGTATTCAGAATGTTATAGATCGCCTGCTTAATCGCTTCGACATCATCGCACTGCCCTATGATCCGTTCGCTTTCCACGATCATTCTCGGACAGAGGGACGGCTGTTCTACCACTTCGACGTTTTTCAACTGGTTTGATACCGGTATCATGCTTACACCACCTTCCCGATTACAAGATATTTCTGCCCGCCCTGCTGCCGGACCACCTGCACGCTGTCACCAACGCTCAGACCGCTATGTACCGTCACCGTTAATTCGCCGCCATATTCATGGTTATGCTCCGGCGTACCGCCGTCCTCGGTATGTGTCGGCTTTACTGTCACCTTGATTTCACGCTCTTTCAAATGTTCCGGCAGAATCAACATGCTTCCGCTGATCTCAAATCTCTGTTCGATTTTGATTTTTAAAGGGCTGGCGGATGTTACCGTCCCGGACATCACCGTAGCCGGATACCCGGCATCATTCGCATTCGTCGATACCTGCTGCACCGCCCGGACAAAATCATTTGCGTCATGCACTAAAATCACCTCCCGATACTGTCAAATCCATTGTGTGTTTTCTCTCGCCGTACTTGTGAACGCATTTTTCTACCAACATGAGATTCTGAAGCTTCACGTCACCGAGATCAAGCTGCACCACGACGAGCGATCCACCGCGCACCCGTGAGTCTCCGGCGGCATCCTTGACTGTCAGCGTCCGCGTCTCCTTATTGTAAAGCTGTAATAACGCATCCGCCTTTGCCTGCCCGTTTTCTCCCTTTTGCAACGCATCAAAATACTGTAAAATCCCCCACCTGTTGATATTGGATGAATCCTGTGCGATATAAACCTCCCGCTTCCCGGCATCCTCATTGTCATAAACCAGTTTGATCCGGTTATAGGTATTTTCATCGATGGAAGACTCATAGTCATAATTCTGGCCAGTTTCCGCATCGATCATGATCGGCACATACATATCACCGAGGAAAGACAAATTCAGCTTTCCAAAATCGTCATGCAGGATGTACAAGTCCCCCGTATTCTGCAACGTCTGATCCAGGGCATTACTGATCATATCAAGCAGCGACACATTATCTTCCACCCGCGACGCGATCACCCACACCGTATTGGAAAGTGTACCGATGTTAAATCCATACTTCTCACCGATCAGTGACACCACACCATCCGCCGTCTTATTCTCGTATACAAGCGTATCCTTATTCTTCAGATACCGGATCTGATCGTATGCTGTGATCGTCACAATATTGCTACGATCTCGCTTAATCCGAAAGATAAACCCATAGAATACACCTTGTCCATCTGCATCCTTGAACCGAACCGGATCACCATTTCCAATGTTGATTCCAGTGTCCACAAAGCTGAATTCGAGCACTCCGGGGCTGATCTGCCGCTCCGTCGTAACCTTCACCTCTTCTTTCACAGGCGGCATATACGCCGTGCTATCATGCTGTATCAATAACTCGTACATATGTCCCTCCTACGCCGCCGGAATGGCAAGTACCTGCCCCGGATAGATCAGATTCGGATTCCCGCCGATCACCGACTTATTGGCATTGTAAATGGTACCCCACTTGCTTCCGTTCCCATAATACTGCTTTGCAATCTTCCACAGGCAATCCCCCTTTTTCACCGTGTAAGACCCGCCGGACGGCGCGTTGGATGAAGCCGCTCTTGCTGACTGCATTGCAGCTCTCGGCTTCGGAAGCGAAATGTCAATCGTACACGCCTTAGTTGTAAACTCTCGGTACTGCCGGAGCTTTACTTTTACCGTTACGTCCAGCCCTTCCCCCGCATCCTCCACGATGTCGTAGCTTTCAATCGATACCTTCATGCTGGTATCAAACAGACGCTGATTCGTTCCATCCGTTCGCGTGACCACATACTGAAATGCACTCTTGGCGCTCATCAGCGCTTCCAGCTTGTCCAGATAGTATTTTGCCGGACGAAATCCGTTCGGATACACCGCAAACGGGTACTGTACAGCCGGAAGCAGCAGTTCAAAATCCACGTCCGTCAGCCCGGGGCTTTTTAAAATATTGGCTTCCCCCTCATTGATCAGTGTGACCGTTTCATTTTTGCCGTTAATTTTCATGGTGATCTTGGACGGCGTAACGGGAAATAAAATGCCATCCATATACAATCTGTATGCCACGGTCATTCCTCCTTTCCTATTAAAAATAATATATAAAAAGAGAGCCTGTTTCCAAGCTCTCTAATTACCTTATGCTACTTCCAGTCTCTTCTTTGCTCTGCTAATTGCCACATCACACACAGCATTAACATAGTTTGTAACGTCTTCAAAACTTTTTAATTCCGCCCTCCTATTGACAATTTCCTCCACCCACTCTGTTCTTAACTGCTCTATCTCCTCTGGAGTCATTCCATCAAGCTCATGCAAAAAGGTTTTTGTCATTTCATCCAACTTCTCATCCATGCTAAGCCACCTCCCCGTACACTACCCGGCACTTATTCACATTGCCGTTTGCAAGTTCCAGTTCGATGACTGTCGGATAACCGTTCTCCTGCAACCATTCCACTACTTTCTGGAAAACGCTGTCCTTATACTGAACCGTAACACCGTCGTGCCCGTTCCGGCTGTATGCCGTCCTCACAACTTCATCCGTGAAGATGTCAAGTTTCTGGATGATCGCGCTCACCGCCTTGTCATGAGGTCTGCCGGATTCCGAATAGATGCCGATTTCTTTGGCAATGGTCGTGCAGTCCCACAGCTTTGGCGTATCAGAGATTAACGGGGCGTTGACCGGATAACCGGAATCGGAATAGATCCTTACCACTTCGGCAGCTATGTACTTGGAATCCACTCCGGCATCATGCAGGGCTTCCTTGATGTTCTTTACCATCATATTTACGGACGGGAGTTTCTCTTTCTTGGGCTTGTTCTGCTTTGGCATCTCATAGGAACCGGTCTTGCGGAGAGTCGGAAGCACTTCATCAGCAATCCAATCTGTAAATTTTTCAGCATTTGGTTTATGGCTCTTAAATACCAACTTATAAACACCACTCTCTGTAAGGAAGTTTTCTCCTGCATTGTTCAATTTTCGGATGTTACTTTTTGTCACATCCGAAATTCTGCTGTCGGCTTTACTGACTGCGGAATTTGTCAACTTAACTACCTGTTTGTCATTCATGCGAGTGATTGCTTTTCTTACACCCTCTGGTGATATTTCTAAACACTCTCCTACATGATATGGATTGAATAGCACCTGTCCATTAAATTCAAAAACCTCTACCTCGTGTCCTTCAAAAATCATTAAATCGTTCATTGCTAACTTTTTCCTTTCTTCAAAAATTGACTTTTCCACGGAAATAAGCTACAATGCACATAGAAATAGTGCTTGCACTTATTTCCAGTTGTGAGAGTAAACACGTCTGTCGCCAAACTTACCGTGTTTGCTCTTTTTCTTTTTGCAGGTCATTTGTGATTAGTCTCTTAACATAATCTTTCATCGGCATTTCTTCAGATGCAGCTTTTATTTTCACATTTTTGTGAAACTCATCTTCCATTTCAATCACTAAGCGTTTCATTGGTTCACCTCCTTGTGTTAGATATTATCACTGTATACTTATCAAGTCAAGCATATAATTACAAAGTTTACAATATATTTCGCTGTGACTAATTGTTTTTTTATTATTTATGTGTTATTTTATATAAAAACAAAGGAGGTGCTATAGTATGAATGAAGCAACTTTCTCCTCAAGAATCAAAGAGCTTCGCTCTTCTCTTAGTTTAACTCAGACAGAATTTGCGCAAAAAATTAACACTACCCAAGCCACCCTATCGTCTTATGAAAACACTGACAAAACCCCCTCTCTGGACATTGTCAAAAAAATAGCAGAAGTTTTTAAGGTTTCTATAGACTGGCTTCTTGGGCTAAGCGATGTTGTTGGCGTTAATGAAATCCCACGTACCTACTCAGATGTAATCCGGATATTATTCAAACTAGAATCTGCTGAATTATCCGGTTTTAGCATAAAATCGTTCCATAACGATTACTACGACCAAGACGAATGCGACATCTCTACTACGGATTCATCAATAGCAAATTTCATAGCTGAATGGGAAAAAATGAAGTCACTGCATGACAATAAAACTATTGACGATGAATTGTACAATTTATGGTTAGAAAAAACTCTCAAAAAATATGACAAACCTATTGTCCATCCGTCAGATAATTTTATGACTATTCCAGACGATATCGATGAAGAATTACCATTTACTTAAAGCAAATCCCCGCCTACGTTATGTAAGCGGGGATTCTCTATCTTTATAATTCCACTCTATTCATCCTAGCTGTAATTTTGGGTTTTAATTGCTCTATCAACTTTGCACATTTTTGAGTATTAGGATATTCATCTCTTAAAACAAACGTCTGTGCTTCACCATCTGCATTTTGATATGTCACAATTGCATAGCATTTTACCTCACGTTTTGTTTTTGTCTTTGGTGCAGAACCAAGCACCGCTCCTGCCACTCCAAAAGTTGCTGCTCCAACAATTCCTTTCGCCAAACTGCTTTTCTGATATATGCTTTCATCAATATCCATCTGAAAATCAACATTATGTATTTTCTCATACAATAATGTCATTTCTGTCCCAGCCCCGGAAATTACCATTTCCTGAGTTTTAAGCATAACTTTGCATTTACAATTTTCTGGGATTGGCAACCCTACAACATGCACGATATCTGTATATTCCTTAGCTTGATCTTTCTTACCAAATAACCCCATAATAGTTCCTCCCTAATAATTTGTGAAATTATTATACACCTCCCTTCTGCGTTTGTCGATATTTAGGCTCCATCCCGGACTATTTCCATCGCCTCCAATACCCGAGTAGTCAGTCCGTCCACAATGCCGTCCAGATCATTGGTATTATGCACAGTATTACTCATCCCGGACATATCCACCTTGATCTCCGCCGTCGTAAAACGGTTGATTGCTTCCTGCTCCGCAATATCTCGCAGATACTTCAGATCCTCTTCCGAAACATCCAACGAATCCGAGATACTCGATGTATCACCTGCTATGTTGGCAACATTCGCAGCCATATCAGATGCGGCTCCATAACTGCCTAATGCTCCGCTGTTATCAGAATTATCATCCTTTGTTCCGCCAAAGAAATTCTTTACTCTGTTCTCCATGCCCTGTCCGAAATCATATCCCTTGTTGTATGCAGTCTGATAATCGACATAATCCATCTTGCCGACCTGCTCAACCCAGCCTGACTTATCCTTGACCGCCTGCTGTGCCTCTTCCAACTTTGAGTAGAATCCATCTAAACCGCTGGTAATATTGACTTCAACTCCCGGTATTTTATTCAAAAGTGTCTGTATCGCACTCGCAAGATTCGAGATATATCCAAGGACTGTAAGACACAGATCATAAAACATCACCTCTACTGCCGCGACAGGATTATTAAATACATTCCCGAAAAAATTCGCCAGCGTGGCAAACCCATTCCATGCCGGAACAACAAACGTGTTAATTATATGTGCTCCCAGTGTGGCAAATATTCCAGCTACAACCCCGGTCGCACTATAGGCGGTATGTTGTGTTTTGTTAATTGCTGCAACAATTAAATATATCGCAGCTATAACAATAATAATAGCTGCCACAATCCATGTAAGCGGACACGCCAATAACGCCGTATTAAACCCATATTGGGTTGCTGTAGCTATAGCAGTTTCTGATGCTTCCTTTTTCGTAAAAGCTGCATGCGCGTATGATGCCAAACACAGGGCAACTTTTATTCCTGTACTGACTGCCTCTACCGTTTTTACAACCCCTAAATACGTTGCATACGCCGCTAGTGCCGCCGCTACTCCACCTATAACTGGTGCGATCATTGACCAGTTGTCCACGATATACGCCCCGCCCGTTACCATTACATCGATCACATTCAAAGCGATCGTTGCCGCCCCGGACAGGGCATTCATAATTCCGGTCAATGCCGTTTGCATATGCTGATCGTTTGCCATCTCATTCAGCCGCTGTAGTACCGGTTGAAATGTCATAAGTGCCTGATTGGAGTAATATGTCCATAGCTGTCCCCAAGTCATCGGCATAGAGTTGAACTTTGCATCTATATCATCTGCCGCCGCAAACATTGCGTTCTTTACAATATCCGCGGTGATCTGTCCATCTGATGCCATTTCCCGGATCTTACCGATTGGAACATCCATGTAATCAGCCACAGTCTGGATCAAGTTAGGTGCCTGCTCGAAGATACTGTTCAACTCATCGCCACGAAGCACGCCAGACCCTAACGCCTGCGTCAGCTGTAAAAACGCATTGGACGATTCTGTTGCCGATGCACCGGCTATTGTGAACTGCTTATTTACCAGCTCCGCAAACTGCACAATCTCGCCCGTCGATGCAAAAGCATCCCGGGCATTATTTCCAAGTTTCGCCACCGATGCAGCTGTATCCATATAAGACGCCCTGGAATTCTGCGCCGACAGGAAGATCATCTGCGAGAGTTCATCTGTCGTCTGCATCGTCCCATTCAACGCATTATACTGCGACACCATCATATCAAGGCGCGCCGTGGTCTGCGTAAGTTCATCCGACAGATCCAGTGCGTTTTTTACCGTAGAAATGCCAACATACGCTCCGACAAGCGATTTTACCTTATTTACAAGAGCATCCGTATGCTGTGATCCAGCCTGTATCTTCTGGTTGTATTCCTCCTGTTTCCGGCGCGCGCTCTCCGTGGCACTTGTGATGTCCTGTAAACCCACCATGCCATCGGCAAGCAGCTGCCGCGCTTCTTCCATCGACGACGTATCAATCGCGGTGCTTGATGCATATTCCAGCGCTTCAAAGTTGCTTATCACCATATTCACCGCCGTACAGATATTGTAGAGCGGCGCAGACATACGGTCCGACAACTCTATCGCAGTCTGAATACTTGACATCCTCTCACCTCCTACTTCTGGATTTCTTTTGCCTTGCGCTTCTCTTCCTCGACCCGAAGATCTATGGACGCAATCACAAAAGCTTTCTCATTCCGATCCAATTCAGAAAAGAATGACGGCAGCCAGTGAAACTTCTGCAAGCAATAATGCGCATATGCCGCTTCACCGTCGCCGCCATTGATTAGTTTTTTGCCTCGTCAACCTTCTCCTGCAGCGTCTCATCGATGCCGCTGTATTCCTGCACGAATGTGGCAAGCTCACCGAACTCTTCCGGGTTGTCGACCATTTCCACAATCAATGCCTCTGCGCTCATAACGCCATAGGAATCCTGCAGTTCTGCATTGTGCAGATCCGGCTCCACTACCGCGGCGCAAATCATTTTTCTCAGAAGCTCATCCGTATTAACCTTCTGCCGATACAGTCCAGGCTTGCCAGTTACCGGCACCTCAATCGTACATTCATCCCGGATTGCCGCAGATTCTTTTGTGGACAGAGGTCTGATCGTCCAGAGTAACGGATCACCGTTCTCATCACACAGTGACTTTGTGGCAGCAAACTGCGTTGTCTTTTTGGCTTTCTTATTCTGTTTCAAAAATGCTTTTAAGTTTCCCATATGTTTTTCTCCTCATTCTCTTAATTGGCGGCAGTCTCCCGCCGCCGTTGACTTGTTACAGGTAGGACGGCTCCTTGTAGGATTCCGGGCTGGAATAATCCGCAGCATAGAAATTGATCTCCTGCTCGATAAATCCACCCTCGGCATCAAACATTGACAGCAGCACATCTCCGTCGATCACGCAGTTGTGATAAACCTTTGTACTGCGCCCCATGCAGGTAGCCGCATCATTGTTTGTTGTCTGCAATTCAAACACCGGCAGATGACCGGTATTTTTGTACTCTGTTACGATCCGGTCAAACATCTCCGAGCATTTGTAGACCGTCATTTTTGCCTGCACGACCATTCCGGTCGGCTTCCTGCCGGAGATGATCTTTCCCAGCACCGGGATCTCCTTGGTGCTGATGTTTGCCTGGCCCTCAAAATTCTTTGCGTTCAGCAGATTATACCGCTGTTCGCCAACCGTGACAAAAGCTTCCGCCTCTTTTGCAGACGGCACATCCTGTTCATTCATGTAAGTGTTTAACATCTTTTCACCTCCTACTCGATCACAACCGTCATATACAGCTGTGACATTGCATTGACAATCGTCACCTTATCTTCCACGTACACGCCGCGCTTCTCGCTTCCGTCGGAAACCACAACATCATCCTCCGAAAAATTCTCGATTGCTCCAAGCTGCTCTAACTGCTTATGATGCGATGCAATATCATTCCATAAGCTGACACGACCAGATTCATTGTTCTGAACCTTGCCGTGATACTTCGTGTTGAACAGTGTTGCGATATCCATCGCGATCTGATCCAGCACACGGATCGTCTGGTTGCTCTGGAAGAGTTCGTTTTTATCCTCCGTAAGTGTCACAAGAGAATTGATATCCTCTAAGACACGCACTTCCGTTCCCACGCTGTGCAGGACGAATTCACCGGCTTTCACAGCGTTCTCAAGCTGTGTCTGCGTATAGGCGGTGTCAATCTCAAGCTCCCCATCATAGATCGCGTTGGTACAGGTCGCATTAACCCCGCATGCCGCTTCCAGACCCACAACCCACGGAATCACATCCGGGCTGTTCTTCACATTGATGACGCCCTCATAATCCGCCGCGCAGTTATACAGGACTGCCTGGAATTTCGCCCCGACCTTGTCCCTCATACGCTTTGCAAATGCGGCGTACAGTTTCGCCGTGGTAGCATCACTCACGCTCGCGCCGATCGTATTCACGGTATATGATTCCAAAAGATCCAGGTATTTCTGATGCACCTCACCATTGACCGTTCCATTCGTACCGCCTGCCAGCGGAACGCCTGCCGTTGCTTCAAGTGCGGTTTCTTTCCATGTAACCCAGTCATTTTCTTTCAGATCAGCCGCGGATGCTACCGTCTGGGAATCCACAAGCTGCGCATCCAGATACAGCTTCACGTCAAAGCCATCTCCGTCCACATTCGCCGCAATAGCAACCTTCAGATCATTGCCACGGATTCCGCAGCACTTCGCTGTCGCATAGGTATTTTCCGCCTTTGCACCGCCCGATGTCAGCTTATAGATATAAGCCTTTGTCGCATGCGCAAACAGTTCGCGTAACGGCTGCATTTTATCATCTGTATAGGCATAACCGAACAGCGTGAGCGAATTCTTAATGAAATCTTCCTGCGCCACCTCCATCATCACGTTATCCGCACCCCAGTCAAGTTCAAGAGGCATGGATGCCACGCCACGCTCTGACAGATTCGTGGTCACGCGCGCCGCCGAAATAAAATTGATATAAGCACCACCCAAAACCTTATTCTGGGTTGTCCACTGTCCACCTCCGTACATTATCGCACCGCTCCTTTCATGTATTTTTCCATTTTCTTATCCACTTCCTCAAGCGTATAAGATTTTCCCGGTTCCAGTAATGCCGACAGGAGATCCGCCCTGCCCGCATATTTTTTGGAACCAATGATCTGCTCTTTGGTATAAGTAACTTTATTAACTGCTTCTGCCACTGTTTGCCTCTCCTTTCACTTCGCATTCTTCCATATACGCATCTTTCTGGCTCTGCCCCAGGAATAACGTATATTCTGCCGTTGCCGACATCACATCGTCCGATATGTCCTTACATTCGATCGTACCGCGCACCATTTTACCTTCTACCTCTATAAGGTCCAGGCACTCGCTCAACCGTTCGTAAACGGTATTGATCTCTTTCTTTGGCTCGTCGCTTTCCGGAAAATACTGCACGATAAAAAGCAATGTTGCTTTTCTGCGGCCGGTAAGCCCTCGTGGCATATCCGGATTGATGCAGCGCACAAAAAATGCAGGCTCTGCCATGTCCTGCATTGATGCTTCTGTATGGATTTCATAGTTATCGCCAAATGCGGCATATAAGGCATCTGTGATGCCCTTTAAAACTTCGTTGATCATGTAAACACCTCATTCAGCCACTTATTGAGCTTTTTCCGAAGAACCCCTGGTGCCGCATCGCGGATTTCTTTCTCGGACATGGTAAGCATGTAGTGTCCAGGCACCCAGCCCTTATGATTTGCTTTCCTATGCCCAAACTCAATATAGCTGGCATACTCTACGCTGTTTCGTACCTCAATCACATAAGTATCACCGAAATGATTTACTTTTAAAGTGTCCACGAACTGCACTGCACTTTTTGAATCCAATCCTTCCGCACCACTTCCTTCTGCCTGCGTAGTCCACCCTCGCCTAAGCGTTCCGCCTGTCTTTCCAGAAACTTTATTTCCCATATGAGTAAAGTTCATATCCTTTCCTTTACACTCATATGCTTCTCCAGAATAATCCCCTACCGGAGTCCGCTTAATAACCTTTGCCAGCAATCGTGCCGCCAGCTCCTTGGCACAGGCTTCCATGAACGCCCCCTGCTGTTCCTCATCGGCAGCTTTCTGAACTCTATCTCGGAACTCCTCCAATTGTTTCAGATCAACCTTTGTATTTCCCATCAAGCCCACTCCTTAAATAAATCCAGCATAATTTCCTGATGCGTCGGGTGCATCCCCGGAACGCCGCTCCTGGTGTACTCCGTGGAATTGCCACAGTGTGTCACGATGATCTTGGAGCCGCTCTTGATTTCCACCTCCGGCGCAACAAACAGCTTTACCGTCTGCGCTACCGGAGATGCCGCATCGGTCTTTTCTGACTGTGCGATCGTCTCAAACGACAGCTTGCACGGCTGATTTTCCAAGACCACGGTGTCCGTGTATGTCACAACGCCCTTTTCCTTGGTCTTACGGTGTTCCACAACCGTGCAGGTATCTTCATACATGGCTTCAATTGCCATTCTGACCATATCCATCAAAACACCACCTTCCGGTAACGGTTCAGCACCGGCTTGTAATTCTTCATAAGGCTTTCCGAGAACTCCGCCGCGGAAGTCTTAAAAGATGTTGTTGTATCGCCGATCTGCACCGAAGAAACCGCCTGTGGTATATTGGTGCTCCCCATATGCTCATTCCTGTAAATATCCATCGCCATGCGCAGTACCGTGGTTTCCAGTCCTGCCGGAATCTCGTCGATATGGCAGTAGTTTTTTACCGTATCCTCTGCATTTTCAAGCGCAAACTCCAAGTGGACTTTCACTGTCTCATCCGGGTCGCTTATCCCGAGAAGCGCCGACAGCCTTTCGACTGTCAGCTTGCTTTCCTCTGCCATACCGCGCCTCCTAACCGATCTTATGCTTGATTGCTACAATTCTAAGCTGCTTCGGCTCATATACCGGCTTCCAGTTCTCCGCCTTGGCAAGTTCTGCACGAAGCGGTGTCTCTACATGCTCACGAACAGCTCCGGTGTATGCAATTCCTCTCGGATGCAGGATAAACGCCTTACGGTTGATAAGATAATCGATACCGCCGCCGGTCTGCTTGTCACGATCAACCTCCGTAGCGACAAATCCTACCGGAGAACCATTGCCGTAAGCTACCGCACCATTGCCAAACAGGTATGTCGTATACACGCCACCGGAAGTTACCGGGCAGCCGTCATCCACGGTCACGCGTCTGCCCTGATAGGTGTCAAACTCAACATCCGTAGAATCACGCTCTGTCTCGATCAGATTCAGCTTTTTCAGATAAGACTTTGTCGCCGAGTGCATCGCTACGCCGGATAACTGCGCCTGCGCGTCGCCGAGCAGCTGGCATGCGTCAATAAACGCAGATGCGCTGATCTGCTTTGCCGCATCCGTTTTTCTGGTGGTAAGGTCAAGAATATGATCTGCCATTCTGGTTTCCGCCGCCGGTGTTCCCTCTGCCCCCGCAGTAGTGGTGCCGAACACTCCGGCAAGAATTGAGATAAGCTCCTTCTGCATATCTCTTGCCCAGTAGGATGCTACCAGGTCACCGATGGCTTTCATCGGATCAGCTCCAGCCAGCGCCGCGGAAAGATTGCTTGCTCCCCACATATTCTGTCTGTAGATTGTGGTGGATACATCCTTGTTGGAACCGATCTTCTTTGCGGTCATCTTTACGTCCTCAAGGATTGCCTCGGATTCTCCCTGTAAATCCTCGAAGAACGGCATATTGTGTGTTCTGGCTGCCTCGCTTGCCAGTGCGTCAAATTCCGGGCTGTTTACCACGATTCCGCTCTGTAAGAACGCGGACAGCTCCATCGTTCTGTTGATTACATACCGGTTAAAAAGCTCCGGTACAATTACGTCTGCAATTTTTGTAATTGCCATAAGTTATCATCCTCTCTTTCTTACAGTGTTACTCCGGCCGCTGCGGCAAGTTCTTTTGCCTGCGCCGGGTTTTCTTTTAACATACGTCCCTGTTCTGTCAGATTAAAAGTGTCTTTTGCGAACGGATTTGTTACGCCTCCTGCGCCGCCATTTTTAGGGTTGTACGGCGGTTTCTGCTGTTCCTGCTTAAACAGGTGCGCCATTGTTGCATCTTCCTTATAGGGCTTTACCGCCTCTTCCACTCCAATCGGCTTACCTTCCTTATCAAAGTTGAACTTCTCAAGTCCACCGGCTTTGTAGATCAGATAATCCGGATCAAGTACGCCCTGCTTTGTGAGGGAATCTTTCAGCGCATAGGTCTTCGCAATCTCCTCACTTGCAGTCTGCTGTTTTTTAAGTTCTCCCTGCAGATTGGCAATAGTGGTCTGTAACGTCTCGTTATCGGCATTATTTTTCTTTAAATCTCCGATAGTTGTGTTGAGTGTCTTAATCTGACCGGCAAGATTCTCTTTTTCTGCCACGGCGGTATCATACTTGCCTTTGTCAACATACTGACCAGATCCAAGGTCTGCAAGCTTTACCTGCTTATCCTTATTCTCCGGCTTTCCGTTATAGGCATTGACGGTATCAGACACCTGCTTATAGAGATCCTCGCCTAAAATGTCTTTTAAAAATTCCATAGTTTCCTTTCCTGCACCGTTTTTAAGCGTGGTGTCTCCACAAGCAGTATGCAGTTTTGATGCCATGCATAAGGGCAAATTGCCGCAGTTTAAACGTCATAAGGCTTTCGGACAATATAAAAACAGGACTGCCGGAGGAACTTACTTGGCGTCATCTCTGCACCGTTCGGTTCATAAATTTCCGGTTGTCCTGTTATTACTAATTTGGGGTATAAAAATACCACCTAACCGTTATTGGCTGGTGGTATTATTCTGCGTCTTCCCAACTATTCATTTTTTCACACCGTTTTTTTTCCTTTTCAATGTCCTTTTCCAGTTCTTCAAGAGTTCGTTCCGTATCTTGCACCGGACCATCGTAATATTTCTTGCTCATTATAATTTTCTCCACTTTATTCCGTAGTCCGTTTCAAACTGCTCTAACGCTTTTATATTTGCTTCTATGCCTTTATTATATCCACTTTTTCTGTATTTTTCAACAGTCTCATCAAATAATCTTTGGGAAAACGGCTTGTCGCCAACCTCATATACATATACATCTCCATTATGACATACAACAATTCCCTTTCTGTATCCCCTATAACCCGCTGACGCAAAATCTGCTCCAGTCGGAGGAATATTTGTTCCATGATTATGTATACTTATAAGTGTTCCTCTTGGTTCTATTTCTACCGCATCTCTCAGGCTTTTATTATACTCAACTATATTATCTTCTTTTGCAGCAACGCTTTTCCCTTTTATCTTTCCATCGATGACACTAATTAAATACATATCTTCTTTATTAGTTCCGTTTCGATGTACTAAAATGTCGCGTGCTTTCTGCCATATTGCCTTCTGAGTATTTTCATTCTCATCAAGATTCTCAAACTTCTTTCTATACTCCGTGCTCTTTACAAAACCTACATCAACCTTATTGTCATGTGTCTTTTGTGAATACTTGCCGCTAATTCCTTTCTCTGTATTACCATCCGCAAACGATTTCTTCCACTCCTCATACGTCGTATTCTCCGGCACATAATACTTCTTGCCATCTGCTCCGCGTGCAACTCTCTCCCCTGTGGTAAATTCATCGTTGAAATACGGGCAGGTGCATCCCCGGCAATTCGGATGGAACGGTGGCACGGTAACACCAATCTTATAGTCTTTCATCGGAAAGTGCTTCCCGTCCATCTCCCCGCAGGTGGGGCAAGTGTGGCTGTCCAATGTCTCAATCACCTCGAACTCTTCCACGTCAAGGTCAGAAAAACACGTTTCCTGTGCCTTTGCAGAAAAAGCGGCTGATTCCGTCTGAACAATTCGCGCCGCCTGTGATCTGCTCACTTTCATGTTCTGGGATATTTCCCGTATAGCTCTATCCGGCGATTCCCCGGTAATGCACATCCGCGTTAAGGAATCGTGCATATTGTTAATCAGCTTCGTTTTATCCGTCCAAATGCGCTCTGAAAAGTTGCGTCCATCCACCGCCCAGGGCTTATGTATGATGTCATTAACCTTTTCCGGATTAAAGCTCTGCATCTGCCAACCAACACCGATACCTCGCTGCACTTCGTATGCAGTATGGTAATACCCGGATGTATACAGATTTGCGATATGTTCATCTATGGAATCATGATAATTTCCGTACAGCTTTTCAATCTCCTGCTGTGTCTGCACCTTGAGCGCTTCCAGTCTGCTGATATGCACCTTTGCGGATGCATTCTCAAGCTGTTTCGTCCACTGCTGGTTTATGCCATTTTCACGCCCGTACTTGATGTAATCCTGTACATCCCACCGGAACTCTTCCAGTTCGTCACTGTTAAGCAGGCGTCTGGCTTCTATCATTGAAATCCCGTTGTTGGCAGCAAACCGCTGATACCAGGCGTTAATCTTCCCGTCAAGCGCCTGCTCTGCACGCCGGAACTCCTGTTCAATCTCCTGCACGGTCTGAACGGACGTATCATGCTGTGATTCTTCCAACTGCCGGAAGCGCTCCTGCCAGTATTCACTTGTCCGTTCTCCCATGCACTCACCTCATTTCACAGAATCCCGAGTTCCTTGTATACGGCTGCAATCTTCGGGAATTGAACCGCAATCCAATCCACCATTGTTTCCTCATGCCCCATACGATTAACGTGCTCAAAATTATCTTTCAAACCGCTTTCATTCAAAAAAGCATGAATAATCTCATGGCGCAGGCAACTCTTGAAATAAACATCCTTTTCCTCTTCACTGCTAAACCAAAAATGTTCTTCATCATCCAAATCTGCAATAACAATCAGCGGAAAGTCGCTACAACAATAGCCCGCCCATGAATTTTGGCTCAGTTCCTTATCTTCTGACCACTTGTGTATCTCTATCCGATACTCCGTCCCCAGAATCATCGCCGTCTGTCTCACTGCCTGTCTCCTTTCCCTTTGCACCAAAAGCACCGATGTAAGCATCTGCTTTCTCCTGCGCCTCCTGCGCCTCTTTCTCCAACTGCTTCAGCTCCGCATCCGCATCTTCGACAAGCGGATGATTTTTGAGAATCGTCTTTTTACTGACAATTCCAACCGAATCCTTGCAAATCTGTGCCTGCTCCGTGTCATTTTTTACACAAGTGCGGGTCCACGTCTGGATGATTTTCTTGCAATCAATTCCCTCATGGTGGCATATCGCTCTTACCAGACGGGCAAACCCAAGCTGAAACTCCGTCTCCGTCAGCCCGGCTTTCATTTCAAGCAACGAATACATGAATTTAAGCGCTTCTCCGCTCTGATTTCCGAAGTTCTCCGGCTGTGGGTCAAATCCCTGCCCCTGTTCAAAAATAGCCTTTCTGGTGACTTCCAGAGCGCTGTTACGGGCTTCTATCGGAATCTCGATGTTGAGTGTGCTCACTCCCGGGTTACTGCCCTCGTCCCCATCTACCTTGATGGTCTTATATTTTTTCAAATCTGACAGAAACGTGTTAAGATCTGTGCCGCCGTACCCGGACAGAACAATTATCAGCTGTTGAATATCATCCAAATCATTAACAAAACCGCTGTAGACCTTGTCGTATACGTCTATCAGCGGCTTGATATTTTTCAAATCATTCGTATTGGTGTTATTGTTCGGGAACGGAATAAACGGCACTTCTCCAAATTCATGACGATACTCTGCAGTAGAATCACTGGAATCCGGCACCATAAAAGTATTGTAATAGAACAAACCATCCTCTAAGGTGTCTCCGTTCTTCCGTCGGAATGTCCAGCAGCTTTCCTTGTCCCAGTATTCATATATCGTATATGTTTCACCTGTCTCTTCATCGATTTCATCATACATACGGAGAACGCCAAGCAATTTCTTTTTCAAATTATGAGATTCAATTGGAATGATCTGCTTGCTGTCAACTACCGCCCACTGGAATGCTCCATCTTCATCCTCCCAGTAGTGAATCCAGCCTACTGACGCATTGGCAGCGTTTATGCACAGCTCCATGCAATTCTTCCGGTATTCATCCCCGAGTATTTCTGTCACAACTTCATTTCCATGCTCGTTCCCAATGTCAAAGAGCGGCGGTGCCGTGAACATGTACGCAGCTTTCTGATTTACGATAAGCCCGTGGAAGTTCCGGGGGATCCGGTTATCTGCGTTACGTAACGGATTATCGGGTTCCTCTTTCTCTTTTTCGTCTGTGAGCTTGTCTTTTACCAGAATATCCGTTTCATTCCGGTAGTACCGCTCCGCCTGCATCGCTCGCAAAGAAAAGCGCGAATGTCCCGGCTCATATTTTCTTATGAGTTTTTTCATAACCTCAAGTTCCATGTTCTCACCTCTATTTTAAAATGCTGATGCCGCCCGGCTTGCGAATAATCGTATAACAGAAATACCGAAGAGCATCCATCGCATGATCGTGCTGCTTTACCGGTTTATCCTCGCCACGCTCAGATGCTTTCTGATCCCAGATATACGACCCAAACTCTTTGATCGTATTCGGACACTGGTCACTGATGGCGATTTTCCCTTGATTCAGCAACGATGCCACAAACCGGATTCCATCCAACACATCATTTTTTGCTTTCTTGATCGCATAGCCTCGTTTTTTCAACTCCGCAATGAAGGACGCTGCCGATGGATCTATAATGATCTTCACTGGCTTTATACCACCAAGCCACCGCTCCAGATCATCCGCATACTCACTATCCGTTTTCTGCCTTTCCTCATCTCGGCCGGAATAATAATACTCGCGGCAGCACACCCACCGTCCAGATCGTTCTTTACACCACAGCAGGAACACCGTGGCATTTTGTGTACCATAATCGCAGGATACATAGTAATTTTCGTTAACCAGATCTGACAGATTCGATATCACATGCTTGGCAGTGTCGAACATATCGTAGATAATGCCCTCTGCCATCGCCCACAAGCCACGGATATACCGCCGGTAGAATACACCTGTATACATACTGCGGTATCTTTCCTTGATTTTCTCCGACAGAGATAAATTATCATCCATCGTAAAATGCAGATATAAAATCTCTTTTAATCCCGGATCCCGGTTCTCTGCTGCAGCTTTTTCTCTTATCTCCTGTGTTTTCTTTTTCCCCAGATATCCAGTTGCTTTGTCAATCCATCCCGTCTTGAACCAATGATACGGTCCGTCCGGGTTACAGTTGAACCAATACTTCGATCCCTCAACAGAGCATCGTCCGGTTGCCTGGTTCACGAAGCTTTCCGGCATCAGCGCCACTTCATCAAAAAAGACCCCAGCCAAGGTAATACCTTGGATAAGGTCTTGTGAACGCTCATCTTTGCCGCCAAATATATAAAAGTAATTGGTCGTCTCTCCTCTTGTCACAACGACCAGATTGTCAGCTCTATGGTCTGCTACAGTATAGCCGCGGCTCCGTAACATCACTTCAAGCCAGAACAGTACGTTACGCCGGAAAGAGCCGATTGTCTTTCCGCACATACCAAAGTTCTGACCGTTAAATTGTGTCATCGCCCACATCACAAAGGACAACGACATACATACCGTTTTACCGGAACGGATTGCCCCATCGGCAATGATGCCATCCATATCCTTAACTGGTGATGTATCGCACCACCAATTTAATACCATTCGCTGTTTCTTAGAAAAGGGCTTGAATTTGAATGTCTGCTTAATTTTCTTCATCCATCCAATCCTCCGCGGCACTTCCCTGCAGCGCTTCTAAGAATCCGTCATCCGCAGTCTCTTCCTCATCGTCGGTCTGCACCTTGGCTTTTAACAATGCTGTTTCAGCACTCTGTTTTTCAAGTGTTGCCGGTATCATATAAATTTCCTTAAGATTCTTTAACGCTCCGGTCACTTGGGATAACCCCAATCTATCAATGGGACCGCTTGCAATGTTGATGTGCTCCGTCTCATCTATGATTTCCTTGGTAGGCTTCCCGATGGCTGTATTATCTTTATACTCAACTGTCTTAACCTTTTTCTTGTCTCGCACAACATACTGTTCCAGTTCGCCTAGTGCCTGCTCTGCTTTCTCTGCCGCCTTATCTGCTATGGATAAAAGCCGCGCTATCCTGTCCGCATCCGCATCGGATGATTTCTCCTTTACCTTTTGGAGTGTCTGTTGAGCGTATTCAGTTCTTTTTCTTACCCAACCATCTTTCGCACTTCTGTCTTTTATCGTATCTATTGGGATCGAATACTTCTTCGCTAAATCCTCTAAGCTGCACGGCTTTCTGCTTATGTCGGTCACATATTCATGTTCTATCTCTACCCACGATGCATCATTAGTTTGTGTTGCGATCTTTTTCGCAACGTTGCATTCCTTCTTCTCTTTCTTTCGCAACGTTGCATTGCCGTCATCATCCCACTTATACCGGTTCTTCCAGCTCCGCACAGTTCCCTCGGCTATCCCGAGCTGGTTTGCAATCTCTATTAGCTTAAGCCCTTGCTTATACATTTCAAAGGCTTTGTCCGCTCTCGCATCTTTTGCCTTTGGCAAGGACCATCACCTACCTTTTCTTTACATACAAAAAAGCACCCGTCATTAAACGGGCGCCTTCTCTGGGTTGGGGGAGTTGCAAAAAGCAAATGGCTCTTGGCTCTCTCAATTCACTTCTTGCAGTTTATACTATAGCATTTTAAAAACGAAAAATCCGAAAAAAACGAAATTACTTTTATGCTACTCTCATAAAATTATTAAACTCCATTCTTATGCTATCACCGGTTGCTTTTCTGCCTATCCTGTCTGCTACTCTCTCCCAGCTCATTCCCTCAAAGAACTTATACCGGATGATCCTCTGCATCCGTACCGGTATGCCGTTCATCCACTGCTCCACCTGCAGCTTGATCTCTTCCGACTGGGCTTTTCTCTCTTCCAGCAGTTTCTCTTCTATACGCAACTGCGCATCATCCGTGTATGTGAACGATGTTCCTTCAATCTTGAAATGTGTTTCTGCATACGGGAAATCATTCATCGAACCTTTTACGCTTCCTGTCACAATCGTTTGCCGCTTACACTTCAATCTCTTAATGTCCTGCTCCGTCTCCCTGATCATCTCACATGCATCTACATACTGCTCCAATATTTTCTTATCTACTCCCACCGTATTCTCCCCTTTCTGGTATTATCACTGCAATGTTTCTGATAATATCATACAATAGGTTGGGAGTGGATTTGTGCCAAATTTAGGGCAAAAAATACCAACCTTCATGATTGGTGATTGGCTATACTTCATATAAGCAATGCGATCACAATTATTATAATGGCAATCGCACCTGTAAACCATATAGCTTTATTTTTTATAATTCTTTCCGTGAGTCCTCTCCCAAAATTACCTTCACATTCTCTTAACAGTTTCAACTGTGATTCCACCTCCACTGCAAACTCATGCAACATTTTCTCGTTAAACACTAATTCTCTACCATTGCGCTCAAAAAATTTTCCATCTGAAATAATTTCACTAATGTCAAACATAATTTGTCGCAGTTGATAATTATATTTTGACGGATTCAAGTTAAGCGCCACCGTATCTACATTTGCTCTAATTACCGCCAAATATTCACTGATATCTTCTAATCCACATTTTTCTCTGACTTTGTCTAGCGTTATAACCTCATAAAGTGGCATAATTGTATTTTTGGCATCATCAATTTCATTCTGATAATTTCCAAGTATATAAAACACCACTGATACTATAACACCCGAAAATATTCCACTGGTAATCCCTATCGCCAAATTTTGAATCACACTATAAACATCCATACTTCTCTCTCCTCGCCTTTTTGTTTATTATATCACCTTCTTATGAGTCAATCAAAAAATTCTCTCCCCCCCCATACGATCATATACTGCCCATTCTTCTCTTCCACCAACCGCGTCGTCCGCTTTTCTATAATTTCCAGCACAATTTCCTTTTTCCGGTAAAAGTGTCTCTTGCTGATCGGGAGAATGCCGTAGTGGGCTTCCAGCATATCGTAGCTGGTGCCGCACACGATGGATTCTGTCAGTTCCGCAGCAATGAAACTGTCCACACTCATGCAGATCTCGTATATTTCTTTTTCATCCAAGTACATTCCCCCTTTCAATAGCGTCAGATTCAATCCAATGCTTCGTATATCACATGAGGAATAAAACATATCCCCATGACGATGTATTTCAGTAATTTTAATGGAATTTGTGCTGTAAAGCATAAGAACAACCAGATTGTTGCTGGCTTGCTCTTCTTCCACATAATTTTCGGGCTTGCCGGTATTCTGCCGCTTGGCTCCTCCTTAAGTGCTTCATATGCCATTCTTGAAAATCCTATCATTCTCATTCTTTTCCTCTCTTTCCGCCCCGCCGCATTACTGCTGGCGAAGCTATAGCTGTTTGATCGAGCTGTCCGGTATCAGTTCCACCAATCGGGGAGCAATATTCCACTTACTTCCCGGATATTTCAATACTGTTCTCATTTTTTCAAAGGAACCCGATATATCGTTACCCCGGCCGGAGGTTCGGCTCCTTTCTAAATGTCTCTTGTAATTTTCAAATAATTATGCTAATATATAATCCTAAAATATTTAGCAATATAGCTCAGTGGATAGAGCGCGCCTCCTATAAAGGCATGGTCGTGGGTTCGAATCCCACTATTGAACATAACGCACCTAAGCAATTAGGTGCTTTTTATATATTTACACCATCCGATCTAATGGAAGCGAAATCTGCCCTTTGCAATTTCCGCCGACCGTTGACGGATTCCAACCAACACCGATATAGTCCAGGACTTTCGCCCATCCATAGTCATTTCCGTCCTTATCCTTGCACAAGTGAAACATAAGATAATCCCATTCTTTCGGGTTACTCTCATACAACAGGTCAAACCGGTGTGGGCGTTTCTCCATATGGATTCCAAACCCACACATACTGCAACCGGTACGCTGCGCCTTGGTTGTATACAATGTACCGTCCGGCTTTTTCTCGATAGTTCCATAAATCTCTGGAATGATGCTTTCAGGCATTTCAAAATATTCTGAAATCCGCCCTTCTTTTAATAGTCTATTGTGGTATTGCTCTCTTAAGCCGTTTCTCCACAGCTCGTCCATTTCTAAAGCAAGTTTTAAAATGTCCTGTCTGTGAAAGATTGCGAATGGTGCTGATCTGATCGTAGATGCTCCAAAATAATTACATCCGTTCATCCGCAAGCTCTTGGCACGTCTGCCGCCCTCGGATGCCATCAGTCCCAAATATGGCACGCTATTGTGTTCCTTGCCCCAATCATCACAGTTCTTTTCTTTGAGGTAATAGCAGCATTTAGCAGATACAAGGAAGTCCGGCTTTTGAAAATCACAGCCTTCATTTTCATTCTCATATCCACCGAACAACTGTAACCATCGTTGATTTAACTGCATTTTGGAGTTTTTCTGCCATCCACCATATTCTCCAGTTTCTCCGGTTATGATCGCATGACGGACTGTCTTATTCTTCTCGCTCGGATTTTGCAAAAGTTCTATCTTCCCGGCAATCTCTTTTGAAATGACCGGAAACCAAAATTCCTGTATAACTCTTGCTTTTGTCCAATAAGTACCATCCTCTCTTTTCAGCGGCGGCACATTGATGATTCCCAGTGCTTTATGTACTCTCTGAATGCTCTTATCTTCCAGTGTAGATGCACTGACTCCTGGTGCATCAATTCCGCATACCTCATGTAAAAACAGGTATAAGATTATACTGTCAAGTCCACCGACCGAAACATGGTAATTGAGCAATCTTCCGTCACATTCATTTGCGAACTCTTCTGCTCGTATTTGAGCATATTTTCTTTTAAATTCATATGGCTGCTTCTCTTTCTGCATAAAAGATGCTATCTTTTCGTATGCTCCGATTCGCTCCATACGTTCTTTTACTGATTCCATTTTTTCTCGGAGTAAAGAGCTCTTTTACGCTGGCCAGCAAACCTCTCACTCCTTTCTACTGATTTATTTTTTCTTGCCTCTCTTGGTCTTGAACTTATACACATCGTTTCTCTGCCGGCTTACCGCACTCGGGTAGCCGTTCAGCTTACTCGCTCTGCTCTTTCCCATGTGCACTTCCCTCTATGGCATCTAAGCATCCGTTCCACCCTGCATCGAACCTTCCATTGTCACAATGCTCTGGATGATCTGATTTCTCCGGCAGTTCCCGGAGTGGGCACCAATCCGGCTTTTCTCCGTCTGGTACAAGTTTCCCTGTCGCACAGCACAGATATTCGTCATCATTCTCTGTCTCATAGCACAATGTGCATTTCTGGCACACCTGTTCAGGCATATCCATAATCAATACTGCTTTAGCCATAATTTTTTTACCTCCTACTAAGATAATTTATATCTGTCTCTCGCCGCGGAACGAAACATCATAAAAAGCATTTCCGATAATGCTTTTTCTCTACTTCTGCGCTTTGCTTTCTTGATTACGGTCAGTTCTCTCCAGTTATTCCGCCAAGTGCTTTCTGTTGGCACAATCACGCCAACAAAATATGGGATTTCTTTTGATACAGCCGCATATACTTCCTCCGGCATTACAAGATAGTTGTAGTCACCGATGAAATTCAAACCATGTCCCGAATGAAAATCCTCAACAGAAGATTTTATCTCGTAACAGTAAAAGTCCCCTTTCTCAATCCCAGAGACTGTATTGTTCACAGGCTTAAATCTCATGTAATCCACTCTGATAGCGTGTCCTGTGGCATAATCAAATGTGACTTCTTTAGCCATATAAATTCTTGTGTCGTTTTTGGGATTTATATATCTTTCAAGCGCTAAAGAAAGTTCTTTCGTAATTTCTGGTCGTTTGCTCATATTTCCTCCGTGGTCATGTTTTTAATCAAATAAGAAACTTCAGGTAACGTAGCGTTATGAATGTCGCAATACCCTACTCATCCTCCGCTTCCTCCGTTTCTTCCTCCTGGCAGTAATACACAATCGGATTGCTCGCATCACAGTCGCAGTTATTCCATTCGATATCTTCGAATGCTCTGTCTTTCGCAATCTGAATAGCTTCTGCTTCTGTATCCGCTTCTATGTCATCATAGTCAATCGTAAGCTGTAACCCCACACTTGCATTCCACTTAGCCATCTACTCCACCACCTTTCACAATCTCGATTGCATCTACCAGTCTGAGCATCTGGACATGCTCCATTCCCTGCTCATCAAACTCATAATAATCGCTCGCCTTGTCCAACTGCTCCACAACCTTGTCCGGGTCGTAGGCGGTTGGCTGCGCGTTAAAAGTATCATGTATGATATCACCTATGGTAACGTATGTATCTATTGCTTCTCCGTCTAATCCATCCCCCATGATGGAACTCAAATTGTTTGCCAAATCTTCATACAGTTTATCTGGATCAATCAGTCCCATCGTTCGCCCTCCTGTTCCATTCTTTAATTACCATATTCAAATCACGACCGTTTGGATAAGATACAACAGGAACTGGGCAATCCGGATTATTACACTTAACCATATACATCATTCCATCGCTGCTCCAATGTTCGATTATGGGTTTCTTGCCACAGAACGGGCATGGTTTCAATTCTTCACTCATTCTTCATCATCTCCACTTCTTGATAACTTCAGCTCCGTTCCATCAATATTCCCCGCAAGTTTGTTCTGGCAGTGACACAAAAGCGTATCCAGCTCCTTAGCATCTATTATCTTTGCCGCCCTTATGTATTCAATGACTCTATTCACGCTTTCCATTCTATACTTGACTATCATTTTGTTATATGCGGTTCTTATGCTTTCAATTTCCTGTTCGTGACGTCTGATTTCTGCTAATTTAGCCTTGCAAAAATTATAGTCACTTGCAAGCTTATCTTTTCTGTGTTCTGCAACTTCTTCCACTGTGTAACCTTTTATTTCACTCATTCTTCATCGCTCCTGTCTTTCGGTGGCTCTGGGATTTGTCTCCAGTACATTACCGTTTCGTATCCTATTTCTTCATTGGTTTCAAATTCGGTATCTATAAACCCAAGCGATACCGGATCGTAAATATCTTTATAAAATCCGAAACCCACCTCTTCTTCAAACTGGCACATCATAGGTACGTCCTCAATGTGGTTTTCAACGAGGCACATATAAAATCTACAATCGCCGTCATCCGGGAGGCGATCAGTTACAGAGATCCATTTATCCACAACCTTTGTTTGAAATTCTTTTACCGTACCGATTGCGCGGTACTGCTGAATTTCTTCAAGCGCTTTGATTGCTAAGTCAATCACAATTCCCACATCGCATTCATGGTCATCGAATCCGCCCTGTAGTCTCCCATCCACCATTTTACGAGTCTTGGGATAATTATTTTTTAATAACTCAATTGCTTCATTCTCTGTCATGTCTATCCCTCCTAATCTGCCATTACCGGCAAAGCAAAGGCCCACAGGCACCACGCCGATCCCGTCATCTTGATTCCGGCGATAACCGCAATGCTAACAGTGATCCACTTCACAGCTTTTTCAAAACTCAATTTTCTGTTCTTGCGCTTTTCCCGGCATATATCGTTGCTCGGGCACTCCATGCAGCAATATGTTTTTCCCAGCTTGCATTCTTTTTCGCAACCCATTATTTTTCCTCACTCTCTCTATACGGCTCCGGCAGTGGCATCCAGGCTATTATCTCGACATCGGTATCGACCATATCAACATCACATCTGCCGTATTCTGCAAGATAATCAGTGCAAGTCGTTGACCACCAGTACCATGCGTCCGAGTAATGCACCCCTGTTGCCGTAAACGGTACATCTTTGATGTTCGCGTAATAAGATTCCGGATTATGATTCACATATGTAATGTTGACCGGGACGCAATCTTCCGGCAACCTCTCGCTTACCGGAATCCACCGCCCAAACTCCGGACGCTTTGCCATGTTCTTCATGCATTCAATCATTTTCCCTGCTCCCTTCCACGCCGCAACTGATACGGCACTTCTCGAAACCTTTTAATCGCATCCTCGCTCACATGCTTGCTTGGGCGTGTCATCTTCTCGCTGATCTCCGCCACGCGCCTACGGCACTCCTTACTGTCTCTATACATTTACCTCGCCCCTTCCCGATCGTAACGGGCACCACCGTGGCGACGTCTTAACCACCGACAAAATCTCCCGCTCCGCTTTCTTGCAAAAACTCATTGGACCGAACCGCTCTCGCTGGATTTTTCCGCAGTGTTCACACTCCGCGCAGATATGTACCGGCTCATAGCCGTCATTTTCTGTGACGTACCGGAGACCGTTTTTATTCACGTAATACACCAAACCGCTGTATTCGCACCCGCCGTTCAGCGCCGGGCATATGATCTCATAGTAAATCTGTCTGATCGTCTTGCCTGCTTCGAGCGCTGCCACAATATCCTCTCGGTACGGGTCATACATGCTCGTTCTTTTTCTTCTCTCCTTTGCCCTGTCCTCTCATAACTTTTTCAATCATCTCTTCCTGATGCCGCTCCGCAATATGATCCCTCACGCTCTCTTCCGGAAATGCGATCTGATATGTCCGCTCCTTGATCCGGTTGGTGATCCGGTCATCGTACCGCAGGCTGTCCAATGATTCATTGCTCGTAAATATTGTCACCCGCCGGTTGATATACCGCTCGTTGATGATCTGGTACATCTTGTCGTTGATCCACGCTGCCGGGGATTCCACGTCGAAATCATCGATAATCAGCACATCCACCGTGTTAAGCGCATCCAGTAACCGGCTCTCACTGTATTCGGCATCCCGCCGCCATGTATTCTTGATCTCCTGCAGGATGGTCAGCGATACCGCGAACTTGACTGCATAGCTTTTCATCAACTCATTTGCAATCCCGGCAGCAATCCGGGTCTTCCCGCTGCCCTTTGTGCGGGACCAGATAAACAGCCCCATTCCCTGCTCCCTCTGGGTTCCGAAATCTTCCAGGTAAGCCTTTATGATCCGGCAGGCATCCGTAACTGTCTTTTTGCTGTCTGGCTGTCGGTACACATCCGTGCGGAAGGTTTTCAAATCCATCCCTCGGAACGCTTCCGGTATGTCTGCAAACCGCAACCGCCTTGACATCGCCGCCCGCTCCCGGCACTTACATTCCACCGCCGTTGTGATACCGTCCTTTTCGGTCAAGATCCACTCGGTGCCATTGCACAACGGACACACATCAGAATCCCTCGAATTCTCCGGTGTCTCCAAGTTCCCCGAGCCGCTCATTGATCGATTTTTCATGCGCTGTAGTATTTTCTCCAGCGTTTGTTCCATCTGCTCCATTGCTCACTCCTTTTAGGTACTGCATAAATACGTTCTCACGAAGCCAGTTCTCCGGTTTCTTGATATACCGCTCCGCCGTTCTGTCCCGCCGACAAGCATCCGCATAATTCCGCGCCGCCCGTATCAGATCATCCTCCGGTACGCCAGCCATCACCGCATTGCAGTATTCCGATTCTGCCAGATAGCCAGTACACTTTTTCGGGTAGGCTGCAGCAAATTCCACGAACCGCTCCACGGGGGATATAGGGGGTGTATTTCTTCCCTTCTTTCCTTCTTTCTTTTCTTCTATTGTTGGCGTTAGAATGTCGTTAGAATGTCGCTTGCTTGTCTCTTGACTGTCGTTTTGCTTGTCGCTCGTCTGGTATAAATCGTACTTAACCACTGTAAATACGGTATATTTGTTTGTCGTTTTGCTTGTCACTTCGCCTGTCTTTTTCAAATGCGAAATTGCTGTCCGAATTTCGCGCTCCGTAAGTCCAGTTTCGCCCGCCAGCTTCCCGATGGACGAGACAAATGATCCACGCGGAACCGTTGTCCCTTTAAAATTTCCATCCTTCCAGTTGGCTTTCAACAGCATGTGGATGAACAGCCGGGTGGTATTGATATCCGTGTACCATTCCCATTCCAACAGCCCCCGGCTCAATTTTATGTAGTTGCCATCCAATCATCCCACCTCCCGGATCAATACCTCTATCCGTGGGTTTTGAGTATCTACGTCAAACCGATCGCTGAACCCAACAATATGTTCCCATCCATCATTTTTCAGCACTCCTTTGTTGACCAGTGCATCCTGAATCACTTTGCGCCCAAACGAAGATATATTATCGAGATCCCGGCGCTTGTTCTTTTCAAACCATGCATATTCCATATACACCGGCTTCTGGATCTTAACTCCACGCAAACACTGCTCTATATACGCAGATACGATTCTTTCGTTATTCGCTTTCAGTTCTCCGCCTTTATATCTACTGGATTTATCTGCACGGATGAAGTCGTTCAAATTATCCAGTCTCCCCTGGATTACCAGTAAATACTCCAACTTCTCTCCTCCTCTCAAACGCCAGCTTCATAGCAAGGCGCTTCGACTGTATCGCTCTCGCGCGGTGCAATTCCTGTGCCAAATACTCATTTAATTCCTTTTCATCAACCGGATCTCCTGGGATGGGGCGGTAATAGCCAGCGCCCACATTGATAATGCAATCCCCGTTCCGATTAGCATCTTCTATATTCTTTCTAAGCGCCCTATCTTCATACGATTTTGTCGGCCGCAGTAATGGGCGCGCATGTCCATAGGGAATATCATTTATCGTTTTCATATACCCCTTCCCCCTCCGGGACAGCCCCGGAGGTATCATCATGGCTTCGACAGTTCGTGATATAATAAGTCTCCGCATGATCGGTTTCTTTCGCCTACAGGCGGGTGTTTCAACCCTATAACCAGCTCCGCCCGAATATCCGCCGGAACTCTTCTCTGCTCCCGTAATGGCTTTCAAAATATTCCTGTGCCATCTGCTTAAGCTTCAGATCCATTTCAGCAGCATTCTTCCCCGCCTGTGTTCCATTCGGGTGCAGATCCGGGCGAAGCGGTATGACAAATCCATACTTCTCACTATTCTTCCGGTTCGGATTGCCTGGGAAAATATGATGACGCTCAACCGGCACGGTACCGGTAAAATAACAATGATCCATGTCATCTGTGAACACGCTCCACAACCGTTTCATGCCGTACCCCACTCCTGCTTCATGCGCTCCAACTCGTCCGGTGTCGCAGTCTCAATTCCAAGTTCCTGTGCTTCCTCTACGATACGATCAATAAAATGTGCCATCTCCGCAGAATCATACTCGCTAGAACCTTTAATCATGAGGTAAGCCGCGAATTTCCCGTTATCCTTGATATACTTCCAATGTCCCGGCAGCTTTGCAATGTCTACCGTTTTATCAAGCGTAACGGTAATGTACTCTCCCTCTTCCTCGTAAAAGCATCCATATTTCTGCAGCATCTGTTCATATACTTCCTCTTTGCCAGAAGCTATGTCTGGATGATTTGCAATCTTGGTCATAAGAACCCACGCATATGCGTTAGCATCAAGGCTCCTCTTCTTCCGGTATTTAACCGCCTTGATCCGTAGCAGATCATCCGCTTTCATGTTTTCGATCTGACTGGCAGCCGAAGCATCAACCTCAAACGTGAGGATGATTCCATTTCCATCAAATGTCCGGCTTGCACCAGTCAGCTTTCCGGTAGTCTCCATCAAGCATCAGCTTCTTTCTTTTTCTTATACCAGGTCTCTACCTGTTCGATCAGCTTGTTTGCCAGCTCCGTAGAAATATCAGATGTACCGGAAAAATTGTACATTTTCTTAAGTCGGTTCATGATATCTACTGTCTTTACGTTCTCACACATTTCAGCATAGGCATCCACAAATTCATTGATTTTATGTAACTGCTCTGCTGTCGCCGGTGTAAACTGTGGTGCTGGTGCAACTGGTTCCGGTGTCTCGCCGTCCGGGTCTTTCATCTCCTCGGTCGGAATGCAAAATACCTGAAAGCATGCGTATTTAAATGCGATCGCCATTGCCTTGTTGGTTGCTTTGTCTCCACTGTCCATGCCCTCGCCAACTGTGACTGCTTCAATAGACGATCCGTCCTCTGCATAGAACGTATATTTTATCCGGCAGATGGAATAGATCAGAACCGCACCCTTATTTGTGGTTCGCTCCTGTCTCTGCTGTTCCAATACTTCCGGAACAATAAAAACATGATTCTTTACCAGCGCCGGATTGATTGCATTCATGACCGCATCAATTCCGCGGTACTTAAAGCCCTGCTGTTTATTCACTGCATCTTTACCGACCGCCCCGATCTCTTCCATACACTGAGAGATCGCTTCATATATATTCATTTTTCTTGCTGATTCTGCCATGCTTATACCCTCCGGAATTCAATTCCATACTCGCGCATAGCAGATTCAAGCTGTGCGATCTGGAACGGATCAGCGATAACTTCGTATCTGATCGCATTAGTGCAGGATTTAGGCTCTACAAATTCTTCTTTTGCTTTTTCCTGTGCAACCGGTTCAGCCGGAGTGGCAGGCGCAACCGTGGCTTCCGGTTCGGCAATCTTCTTTTTCTGTTCTGCTTCTTCCCTTTTACGTTCTTCCTCTTCTTTCTGGCGTTTAAGGATCTCCTCTTTCTGCTTCTGGTACTGATTCATGGTTGCAATGGCATCTGACAGTTCCAGCGTTGCCTTATACTTCGCCAGGCCTTTATCCTCAAACTCCGATTCCATCGCCCGGATAGTGTCCAGATCTTTCTCTACATGCTCCACATGTGCTGTGATGGCTTCTGTGATGGCTTTCTGCGTGGTCGTGGAATTCTCCCATCTGCTGTCATAGATGCGATCCAGCGGCAGATACTCCATCACGGTTCCATGCTCCGCCATAATCCCGGTATAGATTTCACAGATCATCGCTTTCTTTGCTTCCACGCGCCTACGCTCAAACTCCTCGATCTGCCCGCTGATAAAGTCGATCGGTTCATCGATCAGCTTGTCCAGTTCCTTGACCTGCGCTTCAAAATTGGTATACGGCGCCATAAAAGTTTTCTTGATCTCAATTCGCCTGTCGTTCATGGCCTTTTTCAGCTTACGCAGGCTTGCCACCGTCCTTTTTGCTTCCGGCTGGGATTCTGCGGTAAACACCATCCCCTTGTACTCCTCCAGTCCTGCCGCAAGGGCTACCTTGATCTCTTCAAAGTTTGTCTCGATACTTCCGTCTTTCTGCTCTACTAATAAGTTAATTTCCTGCATCTTCTATCTCCTTTTCTTCTCTAAACCGCTCATCGCGGTCGTATATTGCTGCCAGTTTCTTTCTATGCCGGCGTGCCCGCTCCTGCTCCGCTTCGTATTCATCCCAGTCCGGCGCATCCGGCGCGATCTCAATCATCGATATACTCCCACTCTCCTTTGTCGCCATTGTCACTGATCTTAAGTCTCACTGCTGTCTCTGGCGAAACAGCCAGCACCCCGCTAATGCTCCCGTCATCCGTAACGGTAATAGTGGCAATTCCCGCAATGCCGACCCCTTCCAGTGTTTCCGGCAATTCCCGCAACACATCCACAAGATTGCACATATCCTTGTTACATAACCTTGCTTTCATTCAAAAAATCCTCCACTTCCAGCTGCGTCCATTCCGTTGCCCGGGTCATCCGCTCCATCTTCTCCTCGCGGCGCTGCCGTTCTGTCTCCCCGGTAACGCAGTCATCACACATGCCGTTCCGACCCTCGCCAGGGTCCATCATGCAACCGCAGCGCCTACATTGATATTTTCCATACATTGACATAACCTCAATTCTAGTGTTACAATAAACGCAGAAATACTTATGTATTCCTACGGTAAATAGCACCTGCGTTCGCCAAAACAGTCAGGGTGCTATTTTTTTGCCTCATGTTCCAGATACTCCGTTCTTAGGTCGTATACAAACTGACACAGTTTTTCCGCCACTTCATCCGCCATCTCATTTCCCGAAAGATTTCTCACATAACTGGTTCCGCATATATAACATGTGAGCTTGCGGATCATATCCCAAACGCTCCAATAAACATACGTGCCAAAAAGCTTGTACATAATAGATTCCGTATTGCAAGATGCGCTCGTAAACCATTTTGAACGTGGCTTCTTTAAAACCGACTGTGTATCTTCGCGAATGACCGTTCCTTTCATCTTTTCTAAAATCTGCTTTTCAACCTCGGAGACAATCTCCTGTTTTTCCTGCTCCGTCACCTTCCCACCTCCTCAATGATTTCAATGACAGCTATATGTTATACCACCATTTGACAA
>OKRZ01000439.1_pt1 | contig 31646 bp, 33 predicted proteins | sample 1601141 | NCBI WGS metagenome assembly OKRZ01 (sample SAMEA3541524, study PRJEB24748) | human gut metagenome | biome: human gut; feature: human-associated habitat; material: faeces | place: China | collected 2012
CTAATTCTTGTAATAATTATTTAGAAAATGTATTATTAGATTATTTATATAAAACATCTATAGACTTTAAAAGTGATATAAATGGCATTGGTAAATATGCTTTGTCTAGTTTTTATACTAATAAGGAATTTAAAAATTATAATTGGGTTGATAATTACATGAATTCTACTTTTAAAGTCAATATTAATACTACTGTGAATTCTGGATTTTTATTGAATAAAACTTAAGATTTGAGGTGTGTTTTGTGGTTGATATTTTTTATCATTTTTTGTTTTTAATATTTAGTGTTTTTGTTTTATTAAAGTCTATTTTTTATGCTTTGTATGAAATTAAAACTCAAAATAATAAGTCTGGCGGAGTTGCTTTAATTTGTTTTTCTGTTATTGTTATTATTTTTGCGGGATTTAGGGACGTTCCTTAAAATCCCCTTTTTTAGGGATTAAGGGACAGTCTTGTTGCAGTTTAGCAAGAATAATGCGGTTTATACCTAAAGATGATAGTTTGAATATATTTTTGAATGTAACCGAAATAGTTTTACAAATTCTTAAGTAAATGATTTAAAGGTTCCTACCACTAGGATTTGTTAAATCATTTACATTAGAATTTGTAAACATATGTAGGGCAACCGAAAAAATTATGAAAACTATCATCTTTAGGTATAAACCGCATTATTCTTGCTGAACTATAACATAATCTTTTAAATAAGCAAAAAATCAGATTGGTTCTTTTACTATTTCAAAATCAATTTGTCTTAACATTTTATTAGCTGAAATAACTCTAATTTTAACTTTATCACCTATTTTATATGTTGTATTAGTCTTTTCCCCTATAAGTCTTTTTCTTTCTTCCTCATAAATAAAATACTCATCACCCAGATTTTCAAACCTGATTAAGCCTTCAACTGTATTTTCAAGTTCAACAAAAATTCCAAATTGAGTAACAGATGAAACAATACCTTCATATTCTTCACCAATTTTATCTTGCATAAATTCAGCTTTTTTCAAGTCTTCACTATCTCTTTCAACTTTAGTTGCAACTTTTTCTCTATCTGAAGATGCTGCTGCTCTTTGTTCTGCTTTTTCTTGATATTCTTCAATCCAATCTTCATCTACAACATAATTGTCTTCTAAATATTTTGATATTATTCTGTGTATAAATAAGTCTGGATATCTTCTTATTGGTGATGTAAAATGACAATAATATTTACTTGCAATTCCAAAGTGTCCTTTGTTTTCTGATTCGTATCTTGCAACTTTAAGTGTTCTTAAAATTAATGTTGATACAACTTTTTCTTCATCTTTTCCTTTTATTTCTTCTAATATTTTTGATACTTCTGTTGGATATACCTTTTCATTGACAACTTTGATTTTTAAACCAAAATTAAATAAAAATTTGTTTAAGTCTTTTATTTTATCTAAGTCCGGATCCTCATGAACTCTATAAATAAATGGTGCTTCTAACCAATAAAATTTTTCTGCAATTGCTTCATTTGCACTTAGCATAAATTGCTCTATTATCTCATTACTAAAACTCGTTTCATATTTTCCTACATTTATAGCTCTTCCATTTTCGTCTAAATCAATTTTGCTTTCTGGTATATCAAGATTCAAATAGCCTTGCTTTAATCTTCTTTCTTTCAAAATTGTTGCAAGTTCTGCCATTAATTCAAAGTCTTTAATATATTTCTCATATCTTTTTAAAACTGTTTCATCTGATTTATCTATTATTTTTTGTACATCGTGATAATTCATTCTTTCACGTACATTTATTATTCCTTTATATACTTCTACTCCTATTGTTTTTCCTTCTGGATTAATTTCCATTGAACATGAAAGGGTAAATCTGTCTTCACCAGCATTTAAGCTACATATTCCATTTGATAGTTCTTTTGGTAACATTGGAATTACTCTTGAAAGCATGTAAATACTTGTTCCTCTAATTTGAGCTTCTTTATCTAAAAAGCTCCCTTCTTTGACATAGTGGCTTACATCTGCTATATGAACATCTAATCTGTAATTTCCATTATCTAATTTTATTACTCTTACAGCATCGTCCAAATCTTTGGCATCTTCTCCATCTATTGTAAAAATCACATGTTCTCTACAATCAACACGGTTTGGTATGTCTTTTTTGTCTATTTTATCTCCATATTTTCTAGCCTCTTCCACAACTTGTTCTGGAAATGTTGATGGTAAATTGTATTCTTTTATTAATGATAACATATCTACCCCAGCTTGATCTGGTGCCCCTAGCACTTCTATTATTTTTCCTTCTGCATTTTTTCCTTTTTCAGGATATTTTGTTATTTGTACTACTACTTTATATCCATTTTTTGCTTTTCCAAAATTATTTTTTGAAATAAATATATCTGTTCCAAAGCTTTTTTCGTCTGGTACTACAAACCCAAAATTTTGACTTTTTTGAAATGTACCAACTACTGTATCTTTTTCATGTTTTATTATTTTCTTTATTTTTCCTTCTGCTCTTTTTATTTTATTCTTTTCTTCTGTTATTTCAACTAAAACTTTGTCTCCATTTAATGCATTTAATGAATCTTCTTTTGAAATATAAATTTCATCTTCATCATTTTCTATTTTTACAAAGCCAAATCCTTTTTGATTTTTTCTATATGTTCCTTCTACAAAGTTTTCTCCGATTATTCTATATCTATTTTTTTTGTTTTTTACTATTTTATAATCTTCTTCTAATTTTTTTAGTGTTTGTGTAAATTGATTATATTCCTTTTTTGGTACTCCTAGTAATATTGCAATTTCTTTTGCTTTCATTGGAGTATAGTTTTCATCTTTCATGAATTCTAAAATAATATTTTCTTTATTCATCTTTATTCCTTTCAAAAAAATTATTTTTGCTTGTACAATCTAAGTAATATTATAACATTTTATAATACTTTCTACAACATTATTTTAAAAAGCTATACACATTATTTTTAAAAAGCTATACACATTATTAAAAAAGCTATACAACTTCATTTAAAGTTGTATAGCCTTTTATATCTAATTATCTTAACTTTTCTATTTCTTCTTTTGTTAATTCTGTAATTTCCATAATTGTTTCTATTGGTATATTTTTTTCTAACATTGCTTTAGCTGTTTTTATTACACCTTCCCTTTTTCCTTCTTTTTTTCCTTTTTCTATTCCTTCTTCCACTCCAGCTTCAAAAAAGTTATGCTCACTTGTTAGTCTATTATATTCTGCCATTATTATAGAATTGTGCCTTTCTCTTTCTTTTGGATCTTCACTTATAAAGTCTAGTGTATTCATTGCTTTTTTTATTTCTTTATTTTCTTTTTCTGCCAACATTATCTCCTCCTTCCTTTGCGTAAATACACACATCCACTGGTCTAGTTTTGTAAATTTTGATGGTTCTTTCTTTTTGTATTTTGGTAATTCTATGTAGTGGAATTCTATATATTTTGACGCTATTTGTTCTTCTTGTTCATATCCCATATCTGCATATTCTTCCTCCAAAGTCTCATCAAATTTCATTTTTCCTACACTATGGTAACTATTTCTTTTTAAAAAATTATAGTTTGTTATAAATATTACTATGCTCTTTTTTAATTTTGTATAGTCATCGCCTACTTGTAATTGGCTTGTAATCATATTTCCTAAATATTGTATTCCTCTTTCTTGTGTGTTTTTTCTGTCTTTCATCTGCATTTCTACATCTAAAATCATCCCATCATCTGTTTCTGCTTTGATATCTAAAAGTCCTCGTTTTTCGTCTTTTTCGTAAGGTATTATTTCTGGATTTTTTATTGTTACTTCTTTTATATCTTTCTTTAAAATTGCCTCCAAAAAATCTTTTAATACACTTTCGTTTCCTTCGAATGCAAATACTCTTTTGAATATGTAATCATCTGTAAGTGGTAGTCTTTCTAGTTCTCTTATTTTTTCATTTGTCATAGGCTTCTTCCTTTCTTATTATACTAAATATTTTCGTTTTTGGCAACACTATTTAGTAAATATTTATTACTTATTTACAATTAAAGTTACTGTTCACAGCATAATAAAAAATATATATTTGAAATTAATTAATTATTTATTTTGAAGTGGATAAGGGGGGACCGTTCAAAAATTCTCAAAAGTTTTTAAACTTTTGTCAGAATTTTTAGAATGGAGTAACAAAAAATAAATAAATAATTAATTTCATCTTTAAATTTTAAAGCTGTGAATAGTAACCATTAAAGAGACAATTACAGACTAAAAATGTATATCATATTTTTTTTAAATATCAGTGTATTAGGGTTATCAACACTTTTTATTCTTATAATACATTATTAATACTATTGGATAGTTTTTAGATTTAATATTATTGTGGATTTTAATCTTTTCTTAAATTTTGGAAATTATTTTTTGAAATTAAATATTTCTAGATTAAATTTTAATTATTTGTTTCTGCTAAGCTGTAGGAATTAATTTTTTATTTTTAAATCTTTTATAGTCATGCAATTGTCTAATTAATTGCATAGTCATATATTACCATAATTTTATATTCATTGTCAACAAAAATATTTCGACAAAAAGTGATAAAAATAAGGTAAAAATTTATAAATTTCTACCTTAAAATCTCTAACTATACTAAATATAAAACTCCTAAAACTAAAGTTAAAATTCCGAATATGATTGAAGATATAACCATTATTCTTTTCTGTTTTCCTTCTTTAGTTCTACCTTTATTTTTTTCATAAAAGTTATTTGTTGATGAACCTGTTATTGTTTGTGATAAACCTGCATCATCTTTTGTTTGAATTAATGCTAATATTATCACTACTAGTGCTATTATAAAATATATCACTGTTAATATTGTTCTTATTATTTCCATTTATAATTCCTCCCTGCGGTTTCTTTTCTATTACTTTGCTATTTTATCATATATATTTATAAATTGCAATCCTTTTACTCTACCTAATCGAAAAAAATTTTGATATATATTTCAATTATCTGAAAAAATTATTTTAAATAACATTATTGTTTCCTATATTTTATCTTTCTTTTTATATTTCTATATTTAGCATATTTTCCATCTACTTCGTAATTATTTCTTCTGTCTACTGCTATATAGTTTATTTTATTTTCTTCTAATTTTGCTATAATTTTGTTTAACGCAAAAACAGGAAATGCGCATACTTTTATATTTTTTTCTACTGTTTTTAATTTGTAGTTAAAAATATATGAAATAATATACGCATCTTTACTATAACTATAATAAAATTTTCCTATTTTGATAAATATTATATATTCTGGATGTATTTGTTTTATATTTTTTATATATTTACTTCTTTATTTGATTACATATGCTTGTTCTGCTATACTTCCGTCTCCTGATATTGCTTGGACATTAGAATTTAGAGTTATGACAGGGCGAAAAGCATAGCCGCCGGAATTCTCGTCGTCGTAAGAATTGTACAAGCGGTAGGCGTTGACATCACCAGAGTTGACATAGTGAACATCGAAGTTAGCACCGCTAGAAGAAGCAATGACGCAACGTGATGACATCCAATATGTTGGATAATTATTATTTTCATTATTTTTTATAAATAATTCATAATATTTACTATCTGTGAATTTATCAGCACTAGTCATGCTTTGAGACCAATATGTTTTCTTTAATGTACTTGTAGCTGATGTACCATTTCCAGTTACAAATCCATCTTGTTTACTAACACCTAATTTATTGCTTGTTGTTGAATTCACTACTGTCTGATTTTCTTCGTTTTCTAAAATTTTGGGATAATTTATATTCGTTGGTGAATATGGTGTTGTATCTTCTGTTGGTTGTGTAGTCATATATTTTGTTATATCTTCTATTTTTAAATTTTGTACTCTGCTTGCTAATTTTGAATTATTATATAATGTACTACATGCATCATCTAGCAACTTTACTGCATTGTTATATCCATTGTATCCTGATAATGTTATTTTTGATGTAGTTGGAACTTCGCTTATTAATCTTACTTGTCCATTTTGTACATCAAGTACTCTCCATTTTAAATCTTTTTCTTGCGTTAATGTTGATGTTGTATTTGCTGTTGAACCTGAATATGTTGCTAAATTTGATATTAATGTTGTATATTTTGTATCTGTATTTGATACTGTATCTGGTGTATATGATACATAGTCTCCTACTTTTACTTTGTCTGCTAATTTTTCTGTCTTTTCTTCTGTTGTTCCTGAAATATACTTATTTAATTCATCTTCATATTCATTCAATATTTTAGCTTGATTTTCTGCTGCATTTTGTGTCTTTTCCTTTGCTTCTTGTGCTTTTCCAAACAAGCCTGTATTTGTTAATGATAATATTGTTATTCCTGCCAATATCAATAAGATAATAATTGTAATTACTAGTGCTACCAGTGTGATACCTTTTGTATCTTTTGCCTTTTGTGTTTTTTCTTTTAAATTTAACATAGATTTCATCCTTCCTTTGTATTTTTTACAAGTTTTTCTTGCATTTTGATTTTAACATAGCCAAAAATATTTTTCAACAGTTTTAGTTATATTTTTAGTGTAAAATTTTTGGTTATTGGATATAACCTTGTTACTAAAAATTACATCCAACAACCAAAAATCACTATAAGTATAATAACTTTCAATAAAATACTACTCAAAAATTTAAAATTAGTACATTTTATTCCAATATCATTCAAACAATCATATTGAGCAATAATTTTATCAATTTCCTCTTGAGTAGAAATTGCTTTTTCCTGCATATATTCTTTTGCCAAAAATCTAGCTTTTATCATAGCATCATTTTCCAAATAAGTTCGTACAGCATAATACACCAAACTAAATAATATAAAAATTGCCATAAAAGTCATTTTTATCGGTAATAAATTTAAAACTCCCAAAATACATATAGCTATAAAATACACTAAATAAATATTTGAAAATATAAAATTAAACCATAATAATTTTTTGCTTTGTATTGAATGCAAGCATTCATGTGCTATTGTCTGAATTCTTGTATAACTATCCTTTAAATTAGCAATAAAAATTTTGTTACTCATTACCAAATATAAAGTCGCATTAGAATTTTTATCTTCTTCAATTTTTACATTTTCATTTTTTAATTTTTTTAAATACCATTTACATATTTCTATATTTTCAGGATATTTTTGAGTTAATTCATCTAACTCTTTATTTTCTCCAAGTTCTTTTATTTTTTTCATATTAAAATCAAATATAAATCTTAATATTAAATACATTATTACTACTATTATTAATAAAATTATAAATTCCATATCTACTCCCTATATTTTACTAATAATGTTATTATAACCAATCATTAAATATTGTTCGCGGTCTACAATCGTTATTTTAAAACATCCATTACTGCATCACCAATTATTTTATTTACATCTGATAAAATTATATTAAACTTTGTTTCTGCATCAAAAAACTTTGCTGCATCTGAATTTTCATATAATTCTATATATAATTGTTGCATTTTTTTAGTTTTTTCTTCATCATTTTTTCCTGTTTGCATTGCTGTTATTTGAGCATCATATCTAGCTTCTTCAAATTCTTGTATTTTTTTCTTTAATTCAGTATTTAAATTCAATGTTTCTTTTGCCATTTTATAATTTACATATTCTTCTGAATTCTTTAATTCTTGTGCTAATCTATTTGCTGTATCATATACATTCATTTTTTTCATCCTTTCTCTATTATATTTATATAAACATCCATGGCATAATAAAATACTCAAAATTTTATTATGCCATATAATTTTTATATATTATTTGTTGTTGTATTTTCTTCTGTCATTGTTCCTTCAATTTGAACATCTGCATTTTTTGGACATATATTAATCCATGTATTTCCATCATTTACTTGAATTTCGTTTCCTTGTAAATCTTCATATTTTGTTTGTGCGTTTCTAGCCTCTTTTATGCATTTTATTTTTATTGCTTTCCCATTTGTTATATAATATCCATCAAATGTCCCAATATTTCTAAGACCTTGTCTTCCTTTATTTTCACTGTCATCCAAAGTATAGTTATCACAAAATGTTACTATTATATTTTTAGTTGTAATATTATCTCCAGTGTCCCAATCTGTCTGAGCTTTATTTCTTGCATATCTTTTATATACTTGATTTTGCTCATCATATTCGTATTTAACTGTTTGTAATGTTGAATGTGGTATTGTTACACTTGTAGCTGATTGTCCATTTTCTAATTTTACTTCATCTGTAACATAGTTTAATACACTCTTCTTTGATGATTTTGTTTTATATCCTTTTGCTTTAGCTGCATTTAACAAAGCTGTTGTACTTGTAACTGCATTGTGTGGAGCAGACTTATCTTTTACTCTCCAAAATGTTGTTTCACTTTCTGTTATTCCATTTAAATTATTTATATTGTATTGTTTTATATCACTTTCTGCTTGTGGACTCCATCCATAATGTGCATATATTGCATCATTTTCCATAGCATAATCCAAGAAATAATGTCTTGAACTTCTAACTGGTCCAATTTTGTCCACTGTTACTCCTTTAAATAATGCCATTAATCTTGTTTCTCCACCTTCAACTACTGCCTCATATACTAAATATGCTTGATTTAGTCCTGCTTGAGGCCATGCTTGGTTATGGTTGTCTATCATTACTGCAATTGGTCTGTCTTTTCCATTAAATATTTTTATTTTTTTGTCACTAACTCCCGCTGTTAAAATTTCGTCTTCGTCTTCAGCATTTTCTGATACTGTTTGTGTTTGATTTATTTTGTCTTTAGTTATCATATATGCCATAATCCCTCCGGCTACCAAAATTAAGATAACTAATATCGCTATTATAATTCTTGTTGTTTTTTTACTCATTGGACTTCCTCCTTTATTCTCTTGTAATTTTCAATTCATTTAATATCTTTTCTTCTTTTGGTCTCATTATTTTTTTATCTTCTTCTTCAATATGATCATATCCCATCAAGTGATAAAAACCATGTACTAACATGTAACTTAGTTCTCTTTCAAAACTATGTCCATATTCTTCTGCTTGTTCTTTTACTTTGTCAATTGAAATTATTACATCCCCTAAAACATCTTCATATAGAAAATCTTTATTTTTTATTTTTTCATCTAGCTCTGCCTTTTCGAACATTGGAAATGATAATACATCTGTTGCTTTATCTATTTTTCTATATTTTTTATTAATTTTTCTTATTTCTTCTGGTGTTGTAAATGTTATTGTCATTATTAATTTAGAATCTATTAAACCTTCTTCTTCAAAACATTTTTTTAATACTTTTTCTACTATTCTTTCCCAATCTTCTTTTCCTTTTTCAATATTTAAATATGTAATTTCATACATTATGCTACCACCCTATCTTCTTTTCTTATTTTTCCAATATATTTTCCTTCTGATTTATATTCATTTTTCAATTCTTTTATTACTCCATAATCAACTAGTTTTCTTCTATAATATTTAATTAATTTTGAGTAATCTACTTTTGTTCCATTTAGTTTTTTCATATCATTTTTTATAAATAGAATTTCTTTTTGTTTCATATATTCAACAAAATCTACTTCTTTTAATACTAATATTTTTTTATACTTGTCCCAATATTTTTTATAATTTTCTCTTTCTTTTATGTCTTCCCAATATACTTTTGTTGATAATAATCTTACATTATAGTCTTCTATTAAATTTATTAACATTGCATATGCTTTTTCTCTTTTGGCTGCCATTTTTGTATCTTGTACTAATATTCTGGCATCTTTTAATAATTTTTCATAACATTGTTCTGCAACTATTAATGGTATACTATGTGTAAATAATTTTCTACTTATACCTAGTAAAATCATATTTTTTTCTATGTTATCTTTTGTATCTAATTTTCCAACTGTATAGCTTTCAAATTTTTCATAATCTTCTATTATATCCTTAAAGTCTTCTTTTGGATTTATTTCCATTTTTAATGGCAATATATTTTTTATATATTCTTCTAATGTATAGAATATTTTTACATATATCCATTCTTTTGATGTATCATATATATTTGTTGTATCTGCAAGTTTAATTGAATAGTTTTTTAATATTGCTTTATATAATGTATCCATTTTGTCTACATAGAATTTGTTATATTTCTCTTGTACCTTTTCTTTTGCTGATGTATCAACACTTTCTTTATCAAGTTCTAATAAATATTTTTGTTTTCTGTATTTATAATCCATATATTCTTTTTCTTTTAGACTTGTAACTTCATAATATCTTGATAATGCATCTCTTTCAAATTCTGTTGCTGTATTATTTTTTACTTTTTTATAAATCGAATCCATAACATATTTATCTAAGGCCTCTAAATAAACTGTGTATGCCTCATCATATTTTTTTTCTAATTCATCTGTATTGTAATTTTCTGTATCTTTTTTATAGTTTTCAAATGTTTTTATTAAATTATTCCTTTTTAATGTTATTAACATACCATTTATTCCTATTTTTGTAGGTATTAATAATTTTGTTAATGTTTTAGTTAATCTGTTGAAAAAGTTTGTATTTGTACCTGTTATTCTTAAGCTTCTTTCTTCCATCTTTATCTTCCTTTCTATTACAAATTAAATGCCTTAATTTGTAAATCAAAAAACTATTTTTTCATTTGTCCCTATTTCCTCAAGTACTTCATATGTTACATAGACTTCTATTCCATCTTCTTTTTCATATACATTTATTATTTTGTTTACTATTTTTTCTTTGTTTTCTATTTCGTTGTCTAATTCTTTTTGTAATTCTTCTACCCCTAAGTTCTTGGCTTCTTCTACGCTGTACTTTTTTTGTTCTTCTTTTATTTCTTTATTTGTTATTTTCTCTAAAGAAATTGGTAAATAAAAATCTGAAAACATCTTGAATTTGTTATCTAGCACTATTGTATCATAAATTTGAAATTTTGAAAGCCTTTTTGATAAATTTATTTCAAAATTATTGATTTTTATTTTATATTTATTCTCAATATTGCCTGTTTCTTTTCTTTCCGTAACATTATATGGAATTTTTTTACTTTTTGTATGCCATACTTTTGCTTGTATTTCTCCTTTTGCATGCACATATCTTATTCCTGTATATTTTCCTTCCATCCATCCATTTATTAATGTTGTTCCTTCATTTACAGTGTCACCTACTTTTACTGCTATTGTTCCATTTTGTGCATTTATTTTTGTTATAACTCCTTGTTTATCTGAAACTATATTACAATAATCCTCTTCATTTACTATGTCTGGTTTTGCTGTTGATTTTACTAATCTTACTATTGCATTTGTTCCTTTTATTTCTATTCCCATCCATGCTATATCATTTCTTTTTAATCGTATTTTGTTTATAATATCTTTTGTGTTTATTTTTGTTTTCATTTTTCCTATTTCTAACCCACTCTCAACTACATCTTGATATATATTTTCCATTTTCTCATTTTCTTCTATTATTTCTATATTCCATATAAAATTAGATGCTATTGCTAAAATTGAGATTAATACTATCAAAAACACAAAAAATAACTTTCTTTTTTTATATTTATTAAATACAAATGGTAATCCTCTTTTTCTTGTTATTTTTAATTTGCATTTTGTTTGTTTTGCTATTTTGGCTATTTTTTTTAAGTCTCTTATTCCAATATTTAATTCTAATTTTACATTCTTGTCTCTTTTTAAATTCCATATTGTTATTTTGTTATTTCTACATATATTTATAAATCTTTCTATGTAATATCCTTCTACTGATATTCTTATGTATCCAATTATATAATTAAATATTATTTTAATTAACATACTTTTTCCCTTCACAATCTTTTTATTTTATAAAATGTTGAATATATAATATTTGAAATTTAATTTAATCTAATTAAACTTTAATCAAAATTTCTTTCTATATCTATACTCTCTACTTTTCCATTTACTTTAATATCATCATTGGTCATATTTTCAAGTTTAAGTTCAAAACCATTAATATTTATAATTCCAAGTGAAGTATTTATTCGTATATAATAATCTTCATACTCTAAAATACCTTTAAAATTTTCTATTATCATTTCATTAAAACCTGTTATTGTTATTTTAGGTGTATCTGTATATACTTCTTGTGGCATTTCAAGTAATCTATCTATTCTAGAAAAACCTTTTTTATTTTTTTTCATACCTTCACCCTTTCTATTTTATTTAAACTCATCTAAAGATTTAAATTCATACCCCATATTTCTTATTTCTTTAATAATATCTCCTAAAATGTTTGTATTAGTTGTTGAATTTCCATGTAATAACATAATTTCTCCATTATGAACATTATCTATTATTTTCTTTTTTGCTGTACTTTCCTCTGGCTGTTTATTTTCATTCCAATCTTCATATGCAAATGACCACATTACAGTTTTATATCCTAATGAATTTGTAACTGTTATGCTTTTTTCACTAAATTCACCCATTGGAGGTCTTATATATTTCATTTCATATCCAAATTTTTCATATATTGTTTTATGTAAATCCATTACTTCTGAATTTATTTGCTCTTCTGTTAAACTTGGCATACTTTTATGATTTACTGTATGATTTCCAACTATATGTCCCTCTTCTATCATTTGCTTTACTAAATCTGGTTGTGTATTTAAATAATGCGCTGTTATAAAAAATGTTGCTTTTACATTATTTTCTTTTAAAGTTGATAAAATTTGAGTTGTATGTCCAGCCTCATATCCCTCATCAAATGTTAAATATATGTATTTGTCATTATTATTTCCCATTGCTATTCCATTATTTTTTTCTAATATCTCTTTATTTACTTTTCCTAAATCTGGTTGTTCATGATTATCATTTCTTTTTATACCCCATCCTATTTTTTTATTACTTAATCCTTGAGAATTTGTTAATCTTGCTTCTTCTTGCATTTTACTATTTTCTCCATTTTGTATTACTGCTATGGCAAATAAAACAACTACCGTTAAAGATGCAATTATAAATTTTTTATTTTTTATTTTCATTTTTCTACACTCCTATTCTTTTTTTAATTTTATGTTATTATCATAAAATTATTACATATCTTTGCATCAATTAATCTTTTAGAATTCGACAAAAAATAATTTGATATATTATTTAAAAGTGATATATCTAATACTTATAGTTTTATTTTGAAACACTATTAATATTAATTGTTTTACCAATTGGATAAATTTGTAATTTTTCTATTGACATTGCAAAAAAATTAGATTATATTGTTATTGTTTCTGGAAATAAAAGGAAATTTTTGTTTTTTTGTCGATTACTTTTTTTCAAGAACATTTTTATTTTATATAGGAGGGAATGTATGTTAAATTTCGCAATTTGTGATGATAATGTTAATATTTTAGAAAAGTTTGCAAAGATTCTTGAAAATATTTTTATAAAATATGGTTATGATGCAAAAATTGGTATAAAGACTAATGACGTAGATACTTTGCTTGATTATATTGATGATAATAAAACAGATGTATTAATTTTAGATATTAATTTAAAATCAGATAAAAGTGGATTAGAAGTTGCCTCTAAAGTTAGAGAACGTAATAAAGATACATATTTTATTTTTACTACTGCTCACTTAGAATATGCAATGATGGCTTATAAATTTAAAACTTTTGATTATCTAGCAAAGCCTGTAACTTCTGATAGATTAGAAGAAACTATTGTCCGTTTGTTTGATGATATTAATGGTCAGCCTAAAAGGTATCTAAAAATTGATAATAAGAAAACTATTATTGATGAAAGTGAAATTTTGTATATTAGACGTGATGGTATGAAATTAATTTTCCATACTAAGAGTCGTGATTACGAAACTTATAGTTCTTTTAATAAAATTATGGATTCTTTACCTAGCAATTTTGTAAGAGCTCATAAATCTTTTATTGTTAATATTAATAACATTGTAAATTTGGATTCTATTGGTAATATTGTGTATTTTGATAATGGTTCTACTTGTGATATTGGACCTAAGTTTAAGAAAAATTTGATGGAGGAGGTTAAAAATAATGAACATTTTAAATAATTTGTGGTTAGCTATTAGTACACCAAATGAAATTCTAGTTAATTTTTGTGTATCTTTTTTGATAGTCTTTATTGAAGCACCATTGTCTTTCGCTTTAATTGACAATCTTTTAAAACTATCATGTACAAAAATTCAGAAATATATTTATATATTTTCAATTGCGATTGTAGCTATACTTACAACTTTTCTAATTCCTTGGCCTTATAATATTATATTTAATTATGCTACAGCATTTATAATTCTATATTTTGTAATGAAAATTGGATTTATAAAATCTTTCATAGCAACTCTATTTCCTAGTATAGTACTTAATGTAGTTGTCTCTTTAACAGCTAATCCTTATTTTGATATTCTAAAAATCACTTATGAACAAGCAAGTACAATTTTTATTTATAGAATTCCTTTTGCTATATTTACGTATTTAATAGTATTATCTTTTGTTCTTATTTTAAAATATAGAAAAGTAACATTAAACATTTTAGAAGATTTTGATAAAAAAACAAAAACTATAATAACAATAAATTTTATATTTGGTTTTTTAAATATATTTTTACAAGGAATTTTAAGTGCAAAATATATAGACATATTGCCAATCGAATTTACATTTTTTAATTTTGTTTCACTTTTAGCATATTTTTGCTTAAGTTTTTATAGTTTAGCTAAAATTATGAAATTGGTTACAACAACTAAAAAATTAGAAAGTGCAGAAGAATATAATAAAACACTTCATATTTTGCATGATAGTGTTAGAGGTTTTAAACATGACTTTGATAATATTGTTACAACAATTGGTGGTTATATAAAAACAAATGATATGGAAGGACTAGAAAAATATTATTCTCAATTACAAGAAGATTGTTCAAAAGTAAATAATTTATATATTTTAAATCCAGACATTATCAACAATCCTGGTATATATAATTTATTAACAACCAAATATAGTGAAGCTGAAGAAAAAGGAATTAAAATAAATTTAACATTTTTATTAGATTTAAATGAATTACATATGAAAATTTATGAATTTGCAAGAATTTTAGGCATATTACTAGATAATGCTATAGATGCTGCTTCAGAATGTGATGAAAAAATATTAAATATTGTATTTAGAAATGAATCAAAAAACAATAGAAATATAATTTTAATAGAAAATACTTACAAGGATAAAGATGTTGATTTAAATCAAATATTTAATAAAGGTATCTCCGGAAAAGAAAACCATACTGGTCTTGGATTATGGGAAATCAGACAAATACTTAAGAAAAATAATAATGTAAATTTATATACAAATAAAAACGAAAAATATTTTACACAACAATTAGAAATATATTATTAAATGGTAGATAACTTCTATCATTTATTTTATTCACTAAAAAAAGAACATTTTACTGTTCTTTTTTTAGTGGATTGTTATAATAGCATTAAAGTATATTGTGTATTAAATATAAGTATTGTCGAACTACCTATATTTAAATTTAAAAACTGATTGATAATTAATCTTTTTTTACTAAACTAGCTGGCATTTTTGGTTGATGAAGCATTGCCCATATTCCGCAAGCTGTGTTAGTAGATTTTGCATATTTTTCTGCAACTTTTGCTAATAATTTTAACATAAAGGTTTCCTCCTTCGTTTTAAAAAAAATATATAATACAAAAATACTGCCGGCATTGTATTTTTAATATTAACTAATTAAATTAAGCATTTTCATAAACTTCATGTCCATATTTACTATTTGTAATTCTATATGCTAATCTTGTAATCATACATGTTTGAGCAAAATATCCAAATATTATTATATTACATATTACACTATCTTTTATGAACAAAGCTAATATCAATCCTATAATAAAAGTTACATATGATAATATTTGTTTTTGTTTTCTTATCTTACTACTTAATATTGGAACTTCTTCAGTATCTGCTGGAGCATATAATTTTATCATTATTATTCCAAAAACTGTAATTATAGCCACTAAAACATATTTTGCTATACTATCTAATACAATTGTTTTTGATAAAAATGCAACTCCACAATAAAAAGTACATGTTGATATAATGCATCCTATATGAGTGTGTAGATGAAATCCTCCTGAAAACATTCTATATGGCATTATTATAAAAAAAGTAATCAAACTTAATTTTAATAAACCTAGAGCATATGCTATCAGTAACATTATAAAAAATTTGGGTACTTCACCTAATAAAATTTGAAGCCCATAATTTATTACCTCTGCTCTTTCGTCATCTACTTCGGGCATTTCTTTTCTAATTTTGTTGGTTAGAAATTCTGTGATTTTATCTATCATTTTTCTCACCACTCTTTTTCTTAAGTTTTCTATAGTTTAACATCTAATTTTAAGAATTGTTTATTTCATTTATAAAAAGGTCTTTTTTATTTACATTAATTTTATTTTTTTACTTTGTAAAATATTTTATATGTTTTATAAAATATCATTAAAAAATAAAACTCAAACTATTCCATAATATAAAAAAACTATTAAAGGAAATACTAAAAATTCCTCTAATAGCTTTTTATAAATTATTTATTTCTTTTAAAATACACCATGTTCCAATACTCTCTGGCAAATCAGTAAATGTCATTTTTTCTTTTGTTATTGGATGTTCTATTGTTAGCTTATATGCCCACAACGCTATTTGTTTTCCTTGTCCTCTAGTTCCATACTTCTGGTCTCCAAAAATACTATGTCCAAAATTTGATAACTGAACTCTTATCTGATGATGTCTTCCTGTATGTAAATTAATTTTCAACAAGCTCAAATTTTTTACTTCATTATATGTTACTACTTCATAATCTAATTTTGCAAGCTTTGCATTTTTCTTATCTTTATTAACAACCTTACTCATATTATTTCTTTCATCTTTATACAAATAATTTTCTAAAGTTCCGCTTCTTTTGATTTATTTTTCCATCAACAACAGCCAAATATTCCTTTTTAAATACCTTTTCCCTTACTTGTGTACTTAATCTTCCGGCAGCTTTAGATGTTTTTGCAAAAATCATTATACCTCCAACAGGTCTATCTAATCTATGCACAAGTCCTAAATATACATTTCCAGGCTTATTATATTTTTCTTTAATATATTGTTTTACAATAGTAAGCATATCCATATCACCAGTTTTATCTGATTGTGATGGAATATTCGGTGTTTTTTCTACTACAATAATATGATTATCTTCATAAATTACTTTTAAATTTTGCATATTTTTCTCCTTTTTCAAACACAGATTAATTTGAAAAAGAATTAAATTTTGGCAAGGAAAATTTTATTTAAAAGGCAAGGGCGCATACATATGTATGTAACTGCGTTTTAAATGAAATTTGACACAGCCAAAATTGTAATTATTTTTCAAATTTCCCATCTTCCATAAATTCCACATGGTAACACCAAACTTGAATTTTCCATTGGAATTCCTATTTCTCCTGACTCTAATTTTCCTTTATATTTTTTAGCAACTGTTAAATTCAAAATATCTTCCAACACTTTGCTTGAAATTCCAGTTGTATATGAATTTATCAAGAAAAACAATGGATTGTCTGACAATACATTTGTACACAATTCTACTAAATCATATATATTATTTTCAAATTGCCATACTTCACCTTTTGCACCTCTACCATAAGAAGGTGGATCCATTATTATTGCATCATATTTGTTGCCTCTTCTTATTTCTCTGTTTACAAATTTAACAACATCATCAACAATAAATCTTACCGGTCTATCTTTTAATCCAGAAGATTCTATATTTTCTTTTGCCCAAGTTGTCATTCCTTTTGAACTATCAACATGGCATACTGATGCACCAGCTGATGCACATGCTACTGTTGCTCCTCCAGTATATGCAAATAAATTCAATACTTTTATTTCTCTTTTTTCAGATTTTATTTTGTTTATCATCCAGTCCCAGTTAACTGCTTGTTCTGGGAATAATCCTGTATGTTTAAATCCCATTGGTTTTATATTAAATGTTAAATTTTTATATTTAATTTGCCATTGTTTTGGCATTTTTTTGTTAAATTCCCATGAGCCCCCACCTGAACTACTTCTGTGATATGTTGCATTTATTTCTTTCCATCTTTTAGGATAGCTTTTGTCTTTCCATATTATTTGTGGATCTGGTCTTGATAAAATTACATCTCCCCATTTTTCTAGTTTTTGCCCATCTGCCATATCTATTATTTTATAATCTTTCCATTCATTTGCTAATTTCATATTTTTTATATAGTAAATTAATACTATTCCTCCTTCTTTTCTAGAATAGTTATATTTTACCATATTTTTTCATTTTTTTAAAGGATTATTTTAAGATTTCGAATTTTGTTTTATCAAATACTTTCCAAAATTTTCATAAAACTAAAAATCAAATAAAAATTGATACCTGAAAAAATAAGAAAATTCATCAAAACTATAGTTAAAAATTTATGATTTTTAATAAAACTCCATACACTAAATTTTCCTCTTTTTTTTGGTATTTCAAGCCTGTCCAATTTTGTATTATATTTTACATTAAATACATTTTCCATTTAAAACTCCCCCTCTTAAATAAGTTTTACTGAAAAAAACTTCCACTTTTAATATATATATTCAATACATCAATAAAATATTCCAAATATTAAAATTTTATTGTTAAAAATTTCAAATGATGTTATAATTCTAAAAAAAGGAAAGAAAAATTCCAATTATTTTATAGAAAGGTTGATTTTAAATGTTAAAAAATAATGAGAAAATTAAAAAAGCAATAGTCATAATTTTAATTGCAATAATGTCTGGCGTAATCTTTTTCTATCAAACACAAAAAGTAGGATTGCACGAAGATGAAGGTTATACTTTATGCTCATCAGTTAATCCAAACAATGGTGTAATGGATGCATACGATAAAGGAGTACAAGATCCTGTTTGGAGAACTAAAGAATATGTACAAACAGCTATGAGTTTAACACCAAATAATATTTTAAACTTCAAAGCCCTATATATGAATCAAGCATATGATAACCATCCTCCATTTTTCTATACCCTTGTACATTTTGCTACTTTATTTTTTGGTGGACATTTTTCACTATACTCTGCATTTATTGTAAATATAATTGCCTTCATGATTAGTTGTTTTATAATTGTTAAAATTTTAAAATTACTAAATAAAGAAAATTTGATAATTCCAAGTTTAATACTTTACGGCTTATCAATGGGAACAATCTCTATGGTTTTATTCCAAAGAATGTATATGTTACTTACAATGTTCATTTTACTTTATTTTTATTTAAGTTTAAAATTATATAAAAACAATTTTAAAATGGATAAAAAATTTACAATTCAACTCGGAGCTACTACTGTACTTGGATTTTTAACACAATACTTTTTTGCAATTTATGCATTTTTTATATTTGTGATAATGTTAATCGAAATGATTAGAACAAAAAAAGATAAAAATATAATTTTAAAATATGTTATATCACATATTATTTATGCTGCCATAGGAGTTCTTATATTTGTACCTTGCATAAAACATTTATTATTTTCAGATAGAGGTTTAACCAATTTAGGAAATGCTGGATATTTCTCACATGTATTTGATTATTTAAAACATCTAGCATATGCATTTAGCATAAACAATTCTAATACCCTTTTAATGGTTATTGTATTAATTTTATTTGTTATTGCAACAATTGCATTATGCATAAAAAGTAAAGAAAAATTTGTTGTTTTAATTACAATTGTACCAAGCATTTTTTACTATTTTATTGCTGTTAAAATGACATCATTCCAAGAATTAAGATATATAATGCCTGTTATCCCATTTGTTGTCCTAACATTTTTCTTTATACTAAATGAATTTATAACTTTTAAATATAACTACATAGCATTTACAATAATTTCAATTGCTTTAGTTATAAACGGCATTGTATTTTCTAAACCATTATTTTTGTATGAAAATTATAAAAATATTTTAAACATTGCCGAAGAAAATAAAGACAAATCTTTTGTTTATGTTTATGATAATTTTTTCAATCATATGCAAAGTGTTTCTGAAATGATGATTTATAAAAGAACTTTAATAATCAATGTTAATAATAATGATGAACTTCATTGTGTTATTGATGATAATAGCCTAAATACCGAAGATTCTTATATTTTATCTATTAAGTCATATATGGATAATGATTCTATTTTAGATAGAATTAAAAATGAGTCTGAATTTAAAAATATTACTTTACTTTATAAAGCTGAAGATGGAAGTAATTCTAATGTTGTAATGGATAATTTATATTTAGTTTCTAAATAAAAAATAGCGGGATTGTGGGGCAACCACACAAAATCCCGCTATTTTTTTATTTGTTCTACTATTTTCTCAGTAATACCTTTTACTTCCATTAATTCTTCTTTCGAAGCTTGTTTTATCTTTTCTACACTTCCAAATTTTTTAAGCAATTCTCTTTTCTTTACCTCTCCTATTCCTTCAATATCGTCTAGTTCAGATTTTGTAACAGCTTTAGCACGTAATTTTCTATGATAAGTAATTGCTGTATCGTGCACAGTATCTTGAAATCTAGTTATCAAATTCATAAGATTTTCAGAAATTTGTATTTCATTTCTATTTTCATCTATTAATGCTCTTGTTTGATGTTTTTCATTTTTTACCATACCAAATATTTTTATATCTAAATTTTCATATTTATTTATAGCATTTCTAATAGCTCTAATTTGTGTTATACCACCATCTGCAAATATCGCATCTGGTAATTTTCCAAAACCTTTATCTTCGTGTTCTATTGAATGTGCCAGTCTTCTTGTTACAACCTCTTCCATACATTTAGGGTCATCTTGTGTTAATACAGTTTTTATTTTAAATCTTCTTGATAAATTTTTCTTAATAACTCCGTCTTGCATTACACACATACCTGCAACCATAAATTCTCCAGATATATTTGATATATCGTAAGTTTCAATTTTTCTTGGTAATTTGTCCATTTCTAAAACATCTTTTAATTCCATCAAAATTTCTGATTTGTCTTTTTCTTTGTTTATCAATGTAACTTTTGCATTATTTTCTGCCATTTCTACAAATCTTAATTTTTCACCTTTTTTAGGGCTTTTTAATTCCACTTTTTTTCCTAACATTGTGGATAACCATTGTTCTATAACCTCTTTTTCAGGCAATTCTTCCCTTAACATTATTTTGCTTGGTATATTTGGATTTTCTAAATAATACTGTTTTATAAATCCTGATAATATTTCACTATCCTCCATATCTTTTAATTCTGGGAAAAAGTAATGTTCTCTTCCTATCATTTTGCTTCCACGTACAAAGAATATTTCTATACATACTTCTAATTCAGATTTGTATAATCCAATAACATCTATATTATTTTCTGAAATATTTGATACTTTTTGTTTTGATGAAGCTCTTTCTATTGCTAATTTTCTGTCTCTTAATTCTGCTGCTTTTTCAAAGTCTAATTTTTCTGATGCCTCCTGCATTTGCTTGTCTAATTCTTTTAAAATTTTGTCAGTCTTTCCCTCAAGTAAATCTATAATTTCATCAATTTGTTTTTTATATTCTTCTGGTGTTACATATCCCATACATGGTGCTAAACATCTTTTTATATGATAATTTAAACATGGTCTTGTTCTATTTTGATAGTTTCTGCATTGACGTATTTTGTATTTTTGTTTTATAAAGTCTATCATTTCTTTTGCAGCACCTGGATTAGCATAAGGACCAAAATACTTTGCTCCATCATTAATTAATCTTCTTGTTAAAACTACAGTTGGATAATCTGATTTTACATCTATTTTGATATATGGATATGTTTTATCATCTTTTAATAGAACATTAAATTTAGGTCTATTTTTCTTAATTAAGTTACATTCCAAAATCAATGCTTCTGCTTCATTATCAACTACTATGTATTCAAAATGGTCTATTAAACTTACCATTTTTTTTATTCTTTCAGTTTTATTTGTTTTTCTAAAATATGACCTTACTCTATTTTTTAATGAGACTGCTTTTCCAACATATATTATTTTATCGTCTTTATCATGCATTACATATACTCCAGGCTTTCCTGGTAGTTTTTTCAACTCTTCTTCTATGTTAAACATTCTTAACTCCTATTCTTTATTTTTCTATATATATTATACATTATTAGTTTGCATTAAAGCAAGATTGATTTTTATAAATTACACAATATTTTAAATTACTATATTGTGGAATAATGTAACTACATATTTTTTAAATTATTAAAAAAACACTTGCACCAAAAAGCATTTTGATATAATATAATAAAGTAAAATTGAAAGATGCATAAAAAATATCAAGAAAGGAGTTTTATTTTTAAGCGCCTGGGCCATAATTTTCAATGGTTGACGAGGTCTAGAGTTATCGAAATATTCGGCGGATGCTCTAGTGGCTTTTACTTAAGGTCATTATTATTAATCAAAAAAATAATAGTAATATTATAACAGAAATTAATAAAACTAAGTTTGCATGCTTTCAATTCCATAAAATTTTATTATATATTAAGGAGGAATTACTATGTGTGGAATTGTAGGTTACATAGGAACAAAAAAAGCTTGCCCTATTCTTTTGGCAGGTTTAACAAGATTGGAATACAGAGGATATGACTCTGCTGGTATTTCAACAATCGAAAAAGATGGATTATCAATAATGAAAGATAAAGGAAGAGTTAAAAATCTATCAAATTTAGAAGGAATTGATAAATTAGAAGGAACAGTTGGTATCGCTCATACAAGATGGGCAACACACGGAAAACCATCAAAAGAGAATTCTCACCCTCATCAAGATAATTCAAAAACATTTAGTGTAGTTCATAATGGAATTATTGAAAATTACAATGAATTAAGAAAATTTTTAACTGATAAAGGATATACTTTCTATTCTCAAACAGATACAGAAGTTATCCCTAACTTAATACATTATTATTTTACAAAAGATACTAAAAATGATGATTTAAAATTTTTAAGAGCTGTAAGAAATGCTTGTTTAGATTTAAAAGGAAGTTTTGCACTTGAAGTTATCTCTAGTCTTTACCCAGATAATATGATAGTTGTAAGACAAGATAGCCCATTAGTTATAGGAACTTGTGAAGACGAAAAATATTTATCTTCTGACATCCCTGCTATACTTTCATATACAAAAGATTTTTATCTTTTAAATGATTTAGAATTTGTTGTTTTAACAAATGATTCAGCAAAATTCTATGATAAAGATTTAAATGAAATTGAGAAGAAAACTCAGTCTATAGAATGGAATGCTACCGCTGCAGAAAAAGAAGGATACGACGATTTCATGTTAAAAGAAATTTTTGAACAACCAACTGCAATTAGAGAAACAATTGGTGCAAAAATAAATATAAACTCAAAATGTGAATTTGATGAACTTAAATTTACAAAAGAATATTTATCAAGTTTAAATAAAATTTATGTTGTAGCTTGTGGTACAGCAATGCATGCTGGACTTACAGGAAAAAACTCTATTGAAAAACTTTGTAGAATTCCTACAGAAGTTGATATTGCATCAGAATTTAGATATAGAGATCCAATTGTAGATGATAAAACTTTATGCATTTTCTTATCTCAATCTGGTGAAACTGCTGATACAATAGCAGCATTAAAACTATCAAAAGAAAAAGGTGCAAAAACTATTGCAATAACTAATGTAATTGGAAGTTCTATAACAAGGGAAGCAGATTATTCAATTTATACACACGCTGGACCTGAAATAGCTGTTGCATCTACAAAAGCATATACTTCTCAAGTAGTTTTAATGACAATGTTAGCAATTTACTTTGCAGAAATCCTTGATACTTCTGATGAAAGTTTATTAATTGATATAAAGAAAAGTATTTTAGAATTACCTAAAAAAATCGAGACAGTTTTAAAATGTGATGAAGAAATTACAAAATTTGCAAAAAAAATCTATCAAGAAAAAGATGTATTTTTCTTAGGTAGAGGTATTGATGAAACAGTTGCAAGAGAAGGCTCTTTAAAATTAAAAGAAATATCTTATATACATTCTGAAAGTTACCCAGCAGGTGAACTAAAACATGGTTCAATTGCTTTAATAGAAAATGGCGTTACTGTTGTTGGTATTATAACAGATAAAGATTTAGTTAAAAAGACTGTAAGTAATCTTCAAGAAGTTATAACTCGTGGTGCTAAAACTTTAATTATTTCTAATCAAGATATTGATAAAAGTATGTTTGATACTGTAATTGATATTCCTGAAACAAATCGTTTTGTTTCTCCTATATTATCAATTATTCCATTACAATTACTTGCTTATCATATTTCTAAAGAAAAAGGATTAGATGTTGATAAACCTAGAAATTTAGCAAAATCAGTAACAGTTGAATAGAAAAAAATCAGGATTGAGGACTCAAAGTCTTCTTTCCTGATTTTTTTCAAGATTTAAGATCCATACCCAATCCCTTTTTCAAATTAACAATTTTATAATTACTAAACACACTGCTCCCGGTAAGCCTAACAATCCTACCAAAATACTAGTAAAAATATTAAGTCCTATATGGAACCCCCACATTCCTCCAACAAGATTTATTAAAAATATTGTTACTCCACCTAAAATAGAATTAATAACAAGTTTTAAAATCTTTTTTATAGGAACAATAAATATTCTTCCGAAAATAAACAAAAAGCATATGCATGCTAAATATGTAATTATATTTGTATCCATACTCATCCCTCTTTAAATCTTATTTATAAATGTGTATGAGCAAATATGGACAAATATTCATCTACTATTACAATTTATTATTATCCTATTTCTTCATCATAATTTTCATATTTCATTTGATTTATTCTATCTATTGTAATTCCTTGTGCTTTTGCCAATTTTATTAAATAATCTAGTTTAGCTTGATTTGCTTTTATATGATATATATAATAATCTACTAGCTCCATTTCTGCAAATTCAAAATTTTTATTATCGCTTTTTAATTCCTCCCTTGTCTTTATTATATTTCTAATTAATTCTATTTCTTTGTCAAACTCACTTTTTTCTTTTATTAATTGCTCTTTTTTAAATTCTTCCATCATATATCTCTCCCATTTTTATGTAATTTTAAATATTATATGTTTTTTACTTAATTTTTATTCTTTATTTAGGCACTTTTTTTCCAAAAATACTTGTTTTTTTCAGCATTTTATAGGATAATAGATATGTAGTATTATAAAAAAAGCAATAAAATATAATTAATAAAAAGGGGCAAATATATAATGAAAATAATAGACAATTTTTTAAGCAAATTAGGAGTTAGTAGAAATACCTTTGCCACATATATCTTAACACTCATAACTGTATATTTATCAGTTGATAGAATTGTAGAAATATTATTAATGTTATTCACTGGTGTTTCTTATTCATATTGGGGACCATTTCAATATACATTAGCACTTGCATGTCCAATGCTTGCATATGCTTTTTCTGTACCATCAGAATTTGCATCAACAAAAAAGAAAAAAGTTACTTTATTTTATATATATGTAATAGGTTTAACAATAATTGTAACTTCTATGTTCACTCAATGGCTTAACATGGGTGCATGGTTATTATTAATTTTTAATCCTGGATATGTAGATTTAGTAACAAATTTTTCTGACTTAATACGTCCAGCATTAACATCTTTAACACTTTTAATGCCAATACTTATTATTCCAAAGATATTTAATTTCTTATACTTTGGTGTAAATGACAGCAAAGATATGAAGCAATCAATCTGGGATTATGGTGGAATTGATTTATCTGATAAAAAACAAGGACATGGACCTTACACTTGTGATATTTATATATGCCAAAACAGTGAAACTTCTGCACAAATAACAATGCCAGAAACTTCTAGATATCAATCTATGTTTGTCTGTGGTGCTTCTGGTACAGGAAAAACTTCTTTAGTTTTTGAACCATTAATCGCAAGAGACCTAGAAAGAAAGTTTTTCTTTAGAGAGGTTTCTAAGGAAATGGGATTTACTGCTTTAAAAACAGGTATTGCAACATTAAACAAACCTTATGATAATGATTATTTAAATACCAATTTCAACTTAAATATGTTAATTCCTACTTCTGGTAATGAAGATGTTTATAAAGCTTATATGAAAAAGATGATTTTAGATTCAACTTCTGAAATCACATATAGAGATTGTGGTGTAACTGTAATGTCTCCTGATAGAGAAATATCAGATCATATGATAAATGTATGTAAAAATTTCGGCCTACCTTATAACATAATAGATCCATCTGACAAAGATTCAATTGGATTAAATCCTTTTGTTTATGATGATACAAACAAAATAGCAATTACAATTTCTTCAGTAATGAAAGCTATGGTTGATATTTCAAAATATGAACTTTTCAAGGAATTGCAAGTAATTCAAGCCATCGAAAACATTTCTATATTATTGAAAGAAATGTACCCTAAAATGAACGAAGGTATGTTACCTAATTTAGAAGATATGCTAAAAATGTTTACAAACTTCGATTTAATAGAAAAAATGTGTAAAATTCTAGAACATGACGAAGAGCTAAAAGAAAAATACAACACTCAACTTGTTTATTTTAAAAATAACTTTTACAAAGACGCTCCTAACAAACATAATACAGAAACATTCATTTCTGTTGTTGCAGACATTCTTGATAGATTACTACGTGTTCCTGGCGTAAAAAATATCTTATGTAATAGACATAACAATATTAATTTTGACAAGTCTTTAGCAAATGGAGATATTACTTTTATATGTACTAGACGTGGTGATTTAGGTGCTACTAACCATAAAGCATTTGGACTATTCTTCTTAATTTCAATGCAAAATGCTGTTTTAAGAAGACCTGGAAACGAAAAATCTAGAGTTCCAAACTTCTTATACATTGATGAATTTCCTGACTTTATTTGTAAAGCAACAGAACCTATATTTACAATGTATAGGAAATATAAAGTTGGTACTGTTATATCTGCTCAAAACCTTGAGCAATTAAATGTATCTGGCGCTAAACAAACTATATTATCAAACTGCGCTAGTAAAATCTTTACAGGTGGCGGAGTAATTGGTGAACTTGAATGGTGGAGCAGTGAATTTGGACAAAAAAGAGAATGGGCAATGTCTAACACTATTGATTTTGATAAAGGCAAATATGATCCTAAACATAGTGGTGTTAAATGGGATTTCACTCCATACTTTAAACCTGGAAAATTGCAAACTCTTAGTCAAAAAGAATGTGCCTTCAAAATTAGAGGTTCAAATGGTAAACCTATAGTTGGTCCTGGTAAATTTAATTATTTAGAGTCTAAATATAAAGAACCTAAGAAAATTAAAACATTTGACTTTGGTAAATATTCAGATGGCGTAACTACTGAAACTGAAGATACAGAAAATGGTTTAAATAAAAAGAAATTTAATCCAAAAAAATTAGATTTTATAGACGAAAGAAATGAAATAAATCCAATTCAAACAGATACTACAGATTCTAATTATTTATTTGATAATGAAGATGCAATCGTAGTTAATTTTAAAAATAAAAAGAAATAGTTTATCAATACCAAAAAAGAAGTCTTATAATATTAATTTATAAAAGACTTCTTTTTATTTATATTGTTATTCCAATTAAATCAATCATAATTCCTGAAATCACACCTATTGCATATAATAAAATTATTATTCCTATATTTTCTTTTATTTTATCATTTGTCTTAAATAATACAGCAAGTCCAACTCCAGCCCCTGTTAATAATCCTGAAATCATACTTCCAAGAGAAATAACATTTTCTAAATACATATTTGTAATTATTACTGATGCTGCACAATTAGGAATTAAACCTATCAAAGATGCTATAACTGGCCCAATAACCGGTTTATTTAATATCCATCCTGCAATTGTCTCTTCCCCAACAAAATGAACTACTGTATTTATAATAAATGTAATTAAAACAATAAACACTAATATGCTTAAAGTATGATGTATTGCAGATTTTAATATACCACTTTCACCACAATGACAATGTTCTTCTTCACACATATGCCCTATTTCATTTTCTTCGCTATCTTCTTCATTTTGTTGTACAATTTTCTTATTTTTATTTTTTATAATTAGATTTACAAACAAATCTATTATTACACCTGCTATCATACCAATTATTAATTTTATGCCTAGTATCTTTAATATGATTACCGGCGAAACCGCTTCTGATATGAATATTGGAAGCATCTCATCTGAAGTAGATAAATATACAGCTATAAGTGTTCCTAATGTTATTACTCTCCCTGCATATAAATTTGTTGCAGATACAGAAAAACCACATTGTGGAAATATACCTAATATGCTACCTATAATTGGTCCCCATTTTCCTGATTTTTTTATTGCACTTTTCGTTTTATGCCCCATTTTATGTTCTATATATTCCATAATTAAATATGTTATAAATAAAAATGGTAATAATTTTACAGCATCTATTAATGTTTCTTCTATAATTTCTAACATTTTTATTCCCCCTGAAATGTTTTGCATTTACTAGTTTAACATAAAAATGTAAAATTATCAAGTTAATTTTAAACTGTAAAATATCTGTGTATATCATAATATGTAAAATGCCGAACTTTACAATATATTTTTATTGCAAAATTCGACATTTTCTACCTTCTTCTAAAACATCCACAAAAACTGCCTGTTCTACCATTTGTATTATTATTTGGAAATACATTTGCTCTAACAGCAATTGAATCGTTTGAAGTACTACAGTTACAAGAACATCCACTATCATTACTATTATTTGTAGGGCAACTAGTATTAATTGTTAATAAATCATTTTCTACCCCATTACATCCATTACTACTAATTGTTAATAAGTTTCCATTATCATTATTAGAGCATCCTCCGTGTAATTGATAATAATTGTGTTTCATTATTATTGTTTGATGAATTTCTACTTCTTCTGTTACAACAACCTGATGAGTTTCTTTCGTCCTCTCTCCTATCTAATTCTCTAAGTATTCTGCAAATTATGTTTGTTAAAACGGCTGTTATAAATGCCAAGATGGTATATGCTATCGTTGCTACTAAATATGTTAGATTTCCTATTACAAATGTTACAATTAAGAATGCTGCAAATATTATTGCTGCTACTAAAAATGGACATTTAAAGATTTTTTGTAATGCTATTGATATTATTATTACTGCTATTGGTAAAGCAAAAAATATTAGTAAAGTATTCATAATTTTTCTCCTTTTCTTTTTTACTATATTTTATGCCTTTTGTAAAATTTGGTTACTTTATGTAACAATATTATTCATATTTAACACTAACCAAATACAATCCATTCGGTTGTAATGTTTTACCTGCTAAACTTCTATCTTTTGATTCAATAATTTTCTTAATATCTTCTGGTTTAATCTTTCCACTTCCCACATCAACTAAAGTTCCAGCAATTATTCTAACCATATTATATAAAAATCCATTTCCTGTTAATTCTATATAAATTCTATTATTAGGCATTTCAAAAACTTCTGCTTTGTAAATAGTTCTAATACTACTTTTGCTACTTGTTCCACTTGCTTTAAATGCCTTGAAATCATGTTCTCCTTCAAAATATTTTGCAGCCATTTTCATTTTATCAACATCCAATTTTTGAGGAATATGTGTTTCCAAATTTCTATATATTGCTGATGAAAATTCTGAATTATTTATAACATATCTATATGTTTTTTTCTTGCATGTTAATCTACTATGAAATTTTTCATCAACTTCTTCTGCTGATATAATTCTTATTGATTTTTTCAAATTTGAATTTAATGCAATTGCTATTTTTTCAATTGGTATATTTGAATTTGTTTTAAAATTAGCAACCTGACCAAATGCATGAACTCCAGCATCTGTCCTCCCTGATGCCATTAAATCTACATCTTCTCCTGTTACAATTTTTATTGCTTGTTCAATTGTCCCCTGAATATTCAATTTTGTTGGCTGCTTTTGCCATCCATTAAAATCTTTGCCATCATATTCTATTGTTAATTTAATGTTTCTCATATTTAATCTCCATCCATTTATATAAATTTTATTTATATTATAAAAGTCGCTATATAAGCGACTTTTAATTATTTATTTTCATTTTCTTTAGTTTCTGTTTCCGGTTTTTTATTAAACCTTTTCTTTATATTTTCAAATTTATTATTTTTTACTGTTTTTTTCTGTGTAAATCTTTTTGTTACAATATTACTTATTAATATTTTCTTTAAAACATCTTCTCTTACATCAGCAATTAATGTTCCATCTTTAGCAACAGAGATTTTTCCTGTTTCTTCTGATACAACAACAACTATACTATCAGATTCTTTTGAAATTCCTATAGCAGCTCTATGTCTTGTACCTAATTCTTTGGCTATATCTGTATCATCAGCAAGTGGTAAAACACATGCAGCTGCTGCTATTTTATTATTACTTATAACAACTGCTCCGTCATGTAATGGAGTTTTTGGTACAAATATATTAACCAACAATTGTGGAGATACTTCAGAATTCATAGGAACTCCTGTTGTTATTATATCTTGAATATTTATATCTCTTTCTAAAACTATTAATGCTCCTGTTTTCGTCTTTGAAAGTTCTGATGCAGCTATTACTACTTTATAAATGTCTTCTTTTGTTTTTGTTGCTAAATCACTATCTAATCCAAAAAACTTTGTAAATTTATTTGTTCCTAGCTGTTCAAGACCTCTTCTTAATTCTGGTTGGAATATTACAATTATTGCAATTACTCCCCAGTTCATTATTCCTGTTAAAATTGAATTTAATATCTTTAAATTCAACAATCCACTAACCCATGTTGCAATTATTAAAAAGGCTATTCCCTTTATTAATTGCCATGCTCTTGATCCTTTTACCATTTTTACAAAACAATATAATAGAAATAATACTATTAATATATCTAATATTGTTGTAAATAATGCGAATGGATTTTCACTTAAATTTTGAAATCCTTTTAATATATTTTCATTATAAAAATTTATCCAGCTACTACTTATACTTTTTTCCATATTACACCTTCTCTCAATTCTTGAGAATTTCTTTTTTTATTGCTTTGTTTATTATAATAAATAAAATACTAATGAACCTGCTACTGATAAAATCATTAATAATGCCAATATTCCTGCCATTATTTTTACAAATACTTGACCTTTATCATATTTTCTTTGTTCTTTATTTTTTACTTTTTTCTCTTTATCTTTTTTCATTTTACTCGTCCTTTCACTTATTTTTTTACCTCGGTTCTTTTTGGACATTTTGTCCATTTAGAACCGTCCCTATTGGACATATTATACCACTAAAATATATACAATTTCAATAAATTATCTGCAAATACCAAAAATTGTCGTGTATATATGTCAATGATGTGAAACAAATTCTTTCAAATAGTATGATTGAATTCGTTTCATATTTATGCTTTTTTTAATTCTTCTCTTTTTTCTTTTGGTGTCAAATATCCTAACACCGCCATTGGTATTCTGTTTGACCTTTTTAAGTATGCTGCTCCTTGTTTTCTTAAATCCTCTAAACTATAAAATTTTAAATAACTATAAAATCTTTC
>OKRZ01000440.1_pt1 | contig 31646 bp, 23 predicted proteins | sample 1601141 | NCBI WGS metagenome assembly OKRZ01 (sample SAMEA3541524, study PRJEB24748) | human gut metagenome | biome: human gut; feature: human-associated habitat; material: faeces | place: China | collected 2012
GATGGATAGAATAACCGAAACCTCCCAGTTCCGATATATCCGAAAAGACTTTTGATGATAAAGCGCCACTACAATGGCACACAACTTTTCCACTAATACCTGTTTTCTTTACCTGATTCCAGACCTTCTCAATTGCTCCGTCAGGAACCGTCAAAAACAAGACATCACTATCTCTTACTAAATCCTCAATATTTTTATAAACTGATGACTTTGTAAATTTTGACGCTTCTAAGGCGTCTTCCTTAAACTCACTATAATAGCCGACTACTTCCATTTCATTGTCAGCTAAGTATTTTCCCAGGGAAAATCCGACTTTCCCTGCTCCTATAAATCCAAATTTCATGGGCATCCCTCCTTAACATAATTAATTTCGGGACAATGAGTCTCATTCTAAAAGATATGAGCTGCGCTCACTAGTTTATAGTGAAAAAATAATTATATCGGTATAGTTTCTTTTCTGAATACTATCCGGAGATAAATTTATCACAATAAGGTATTTTATGCAACAAAAAAAGGAAGTAATTGGCCAATTATTTTCACTAATTACTTCCCATATTTTAATAGTTGTCTAAGAAGTTGTGCTTAACTCCTTTGCTTTTGTATGCGATTACCGTATCAAGATTTACATTTTCAACGCTCTTAAAAATATTCCCCTCCACATATGGATTGGTTTCTTTCATGGTCTTAATAAGCTGCTTTATTTCTAAACGTTTTGATGTATTTTCTCCGTTATTACACGTGGTGCAGGTATCTGTAAACTTGCATGCACACTGAATAAAATGAAGGTCATTGTAATCACGCCATGCTTTTATGTCATCCTCCCTCACTAAATACAAAGGTCTTATAAGCTCCATTCCTTCAAAATTGGTACTATGAAGTTTCGGCATCATAGTCTGCACCTGTGAACCGTAAAGCATACCCATAAGTATTGTTTCAATTACATCATCGTAATGGTGTCCCAATGCAATTTTGTTACAGCCTAATTCCTTTGCCTTATTGTAAAGATGACCTCTACGCATTCTTGCACATATATAGCAAGGTGATTTTTCTATGTTAAACACTGACTCAAATATATCTGATTCAAATATTGTAACAGGAATATTTAATTTTTTTGCATTACCTTCAATTATCTTCCTGTTGGCAGGACTATATCCCGGATCCATAACCAGGTATTCCACGTCAAAATCAAATTTACTGTATCTTTTTAATTCCTGAAAAAGCTTTGCCATAAGCATTGAATCTTTTCCTCCGGAAATACACACTGCAATCTTATCTCCCGGCAGTACCAGCTGATATTGATTTATTGCCTTTGTAAATTTGCTCCAAATCTTTTTTCTAAACTTCTTCTGAATACTTTTTTCTATGTCTCCTGCCACAGTGTCTTTATTCAGCCTTTCAAGAAGCCACGCCTGATATCCGCCTTCTAAATTGTATGCATTGTAGCCCTTCTGACAAAGATTTTCTGCCACTTCTTCGCTGATTTGTCCCATTTTGCAGCAGATAATAATTTTTTTATCCCTGTACTTTTTCGCCTCTTCTTCCACATCTTCCGGCTTTACATTAAGTGCTCCCGGTATGTATCCATGCATATAGGCAATGTTATCTCTTATGTCAAATATAATGTACTTGCTTATCTCTAATCCCTCTAACTGCTGAATGTTTATGTTCATCTTGTCCACCTTAATTGATTTAGTATCTGACTTTCCTCCTTCAAATCTGTTATATATATTATCATATTTTAAAAATATTATACAATACTTTCTATTATGAAATTTATCTCCTGATTTTAACCTTCTTCACTTTTGACCACTTCTTTGAATAAATCTTTATCTTTCCTTTAAGTACATAAGACTTTGCCCTAACGTAAAGTTTCTTTTTGTTCTTAAGTTTTTTGCCCTTAATTGTAAAGGATACTTTCTTTACATATTTCTTTACAAGAACTTTTTTAAACTTCTTAGATTTAGAAATCTGTACATAATATCCCTTGGCTTTTTTCACTTTCTTAAGACTTATTTTGATTTTTGATGAAGATTTCTTCTTTATGGCTTTTTTTACTTTCGCTATACCAGGTCTTACCACTTTGGTAAATTGTGATTTTTCTTCATTAATTTTTATTTTAATGCTACCTGTATTAGCCTTCCCACCATTTCCGTCATCAAATGTTGCACCGGCATAATTTGCATTACCATTAAAACTGTAGATTAATTCATTTTGTTATCCGCCACCCCAAACTTCGTAATGCAATTGAAAACTTTATACCACCTATAACGGAAGAATAAAGTAGAACCCATATCAGTCATAAGCTGACATGGGTTCCTTTTGTATTTTTAAATTCTAATTTTTAAGTTTTCTATTTCTTTATTTTTATTGTTTTAACAGCTGACCATGCCCCGTATTTTTTAGAAGTGCCGTTTTTAACATATGCTCTCACCTTAACATAATACTTCTTATTCTTTTTCAGATTCTTAATGTTAAAAGTTGTTTTAGCAGTGTAAATGGTCTTAGTAGTTTTTTTGCTAAACTTTGTTCCTGTAGAGTATTTTACCTCATATCCTTTTGCTCCTGAAAGCTTTTTAAGACTGAGTTTAACACTCTTGTTGTTTTTAGCTCTTGTAATCTTTGTGATTTTTCCCTTACCTGGTGCCTTAACCACCTTCACTGTTTTAACATTTTCATCTAAAACATCCATTACCTTATCATATGCTTTTGCCAAATCATATGCCGCGCTGTAAGTTGCATACACATCACTTTCATCTACATCTGCTGCCTTAGCATACTTATTAATCATTACCTGAATTTTACCCTGTGGATAAACAGTGTAATTATCATAATTTATTGTATCAACCTTTTCCATAAGGTTATCTAAATATTTATCCAGGTCTTTATCCTCTAATGCCGGTGTAGTATAAGGTGCTGTTCTTATGTTATCATATCCTGATGTTTCCTGATAACCGTAAGCTATCTCTATTAACTCTTTTTCGTTGCCATAGCTTGTAAAGAGATTAAAGCCCATGGGCATCTCTTTGTCATATCCCAAAGTTTCATCTGTATCACATAATCCCATTGGAATAGCCATTTCCGGTAATCCTGCTGTTGGTCCGAAATGACTTGTATAATTTGCAGAGTTTGCATAACTTGCATTCTGTGAATCAGCCTCTTTATTAGCAGGCTGTGTATAAGGCACAAACATAACTGCATCAATGCCATTGTCTTTAAGTATTTTATTTACTTCATTTCTAAACTTAAGCCTGTTTGTAACTGCATTTGTGTAACTTTCTAATGACCTTGGATTAGTCATTTCTGCTAGTGAAGTTGCAGGATTTCTTACATATACATTAGTATAATCCACACCATAAGTGTAATTTGTTACTAAATCATACACTGATTTAATTGGTGCATTTTCTCCTAATGAAGCAAAGTAATTATTTAAATCCCATTCAAATACGTTTCCTACTCCTGTATTAGAACGAAGAGACGTTATTAATGAATCAGGAAGAATTTCTGACATATCGACTAATTCTGCTCCGCCCTTCTTCAAATTACTTTTAGCTCTTTCTACTATCTTTTTCATGCATGTTGCTGTTTCTTTTGGATTTTCCACTGCCTCACCTTTGTTGTTATAATAATATCCAAATGAATTCTGAAGGTATCCTATTTTCTTTCCTTTAAGTCCATCTGCCTTTAGATATGATGTATAACCATCTGCCGGTATCATGCTGTCTGAATCTTTAGTCCATGAATCATTGCTATCGGTTCCTGCCATTACGCTTAACATAAGTGCCAAATCCTGTGCACTTCTGCATAGCGGTCCTGCAATATCATTATCAAGACTTAATGGAACTATTCCATCTCTTGATGTAAGTCCTAAAGACACTCTTAAACCAAAAAGGTTATTCATGGTAGACGGTGCTCTTACTGATGAACCGGTGTCTGTTCCAAGACCTGCTGCAGCAAAGTTTGAAGTTATTGCCACACCGGTACCACCTGATGAACCGGCCGGAGTTCTTGTTGTATCATATGGATTATGTACCGCACCGCCTATTGTACTTCTTGAGTTTCTTCCACTTGATGCAAATTCTGACATATTTGCCTTTGCCAAAATAATTGCCCCTGCGTCCTTTAACTTTTTAACTACAAATGCATCATCCGGTGCAATGGAGTTCATTAAAGCCTTACACCCTGCGGTTGTAGGTAATCCTCCAACATCATAATTATCTTTTACTATAATTGGGATTCCATGTAATTTACCCTTTATGTTTCCTTTTGCTCTTTCCTTATCTAACTCTTCTGCCTGAGCTACCGCATCAGGATTTATGGATATTATTGAATTAAGTTCTAATTGCTTATCATATGCATTAATTCGGTCAATATACATTTCCACTAATTCCTTAGATGTAACCTGTCCCTTTTCCATTGCCTGTGTCAGTTCACTTATGGTCGCATCCATTAAATCAATGGTTGTAAACATATTTTCCAACTTTGCCACTTCACTTGGTGTTTCAACCTTTTCAGTTCCGTATACATGATTAGAATTAATATCTAACGCCGGAATTGATGTAGTTGCCAATGCCAATGAAAGTGCTAACGCCCCAAACATTCTCGTAAATCTTCTGTGTTTTCTCATGATTCTTCCTCCTGGCTTATATTTTGATGCAGAAAAAAAGGGAGCTATAAAAAACTTATAACTCCCTTGCTACATCATAGCCACAATTATATCATCATTTTTTTGTTTGTCATCACTAAACCGCATTATTGTTAAAAAATTAACCAAACTGTTTATTAAATAACAAATTTACATATGATTAAAAGTATCTATCCTGATTTTTTAATTATTTTGCTGTTGTTTCTTCAGCTGTTGTTGCCTCTGCTGTTGTAGCTGCTTGTGTTGAAGCCGGCTCTGTAGTAGGTGCTGAACCCTTTTCTACCTTAACATTATCAGCAATAATATCAATAATCTGCTGCATAGCTACCACATACTTTAAGCTGTCTGTACCGTAACTTGCACCATAGTATGAATCATACTGTGCTTCTAATGACTCAACCTCCGTAGAATACTGCTTTGCAAGTTCTTTTGTCTTTTCATCGTAAATCTTGTCAAAGTCTACACCCTCTTTTTTAAGGATTGCAAATGGAATCATCTTAGCCTTCATAGCTTTCTTAACATCATCATCCCAATCTTTGTCTGACATGCTACATGCTTCCTTATATGACTTTAAGTCTGTGTTGTAATTTGACTGGATAAATGATTCAAATAATGATTCATATTCAGTAATTGATTTGTCATTGTATTTAGTTACCTTACACTTATCAACATATGATTCCCAAACGCCGTTCATAATCTTGTTGTTTCTTAAATTCTTCTTTAAGTAATCCTTGTATTCTGAAACCGTTGTAAGCTTCTCTGTGCTGTAATTTTCTTTTACAAACTTATCATTAAGTTCAGGCTTTACTTTTTTCTGAAGTGATTTTACAGTAAATGTAAACCAAACATCTTTTCCTGATAAATCAACATTTTTTCCATCAATCTGAGTTGTTTTGCCATAATTTGATGGGAATTTAAGTTTCTTTGTAAACTTGTCTCCAACCTTATGACCCTTTAATGCTGCAACGAAACCATCAATCATTGTGCTTCCGCCTACTGTTGATGTAGCCATATCAGCTGTCTGATCCTGTGCACTACCACCATCAAATACAACTTTCTTTCCGTTTACTTCTATCTGTCCCTCAAAATCGAATACAACAGATGAGTCATCTTTAACTGTTCCCTTCTTTTCAGTCTTAGTAGTTGAATGACTTGATAAATCCGAATCTATAGATGACTGCACTTCTTTATCTGTTACGGCTATATCATCCTCATATACTACCAATCCCTTATAATCTGCCAATGAGATTGTTCCGTAATCTGTGGCAATTCCCTTTGAGTCCTTTGAAGAACCACATCCTACAAAACTTAATGCCATAGTTGCTGACAAAGCAACTGCTAAAAATTTCTTAAACATTTTACTAGTTTCTCCTCTTTTAAATTTTGTGCTTAGCTTCTAATTTCATACATAATGCATAAAATCAATCGCTCTTTTAACACATATGTCATTAATTTTACCACATTTGTTTAATTATTAAAAGTGTTTATTTTTAATAATTAAACTGTTCGTAAAGATACAAAAAGTACAGATAGTGCTAACAACTATATGTCAACGCTAACTGCACTCTTCTGTTTATATTACGTAAAGATAATATTAAAGCTTCTTTCCTGTAATTTTCTCATATCCTTCGAGATAAATTGCAATTGTTTTGTCTTCAACTTCTTTTGGAAGTGTCCAATTGTTATCCTTGTTTGCCTTAAGCCAGTCTCTTGCAAACTGCTTATCAAATGAAGGCTGTCCATGTCCCGGTTCATATACATCTGCCGGCCAGAAACGTGAACTGTCAGGTGTAAGCATTTCATCACCAATAACAATGTTTCCATTTTCATCCAAGCCAAATTCAAACTTTGTATCTGCTATAATAATACCACGCTCTAATGCGTAATCTGCACATTTCTTATAGAGAGCAATTGTGTAATCTCTGATTTTTGAAGCATATTCCTCACCTTTACCAGGGAATTCCTTTTCTAATACTTCAATACTTTTTTCGTATGAAATATTTTCATCATGATCACCAATTTCTGCTTTTGTTGATGGTGTGTAAATCGGCTCAGGCAATTTATCTGATTCCTTTAATCCCTCAGGAAGTTTAATTCCACAAACTGTTCCATTTTCCTGATAACTTGCCCAACCACTACCTGTAATATATCCGCGGACAATACACTCTATTGGAAGCATCTGAAGTTTCTTGCACATCATGCTGTTTCCATCAAACTTAGGCTGTCTGAAAAATTCAGGCATATCATTTACATCAACTGAAATCATATGATTAGGTACAATATCTTCTGTCATGTCAAACCAGAATTTTGACATCTGTGTAAGAACTGTTCCCTTCTTTTCAATTACATTTTTAAGAATTACATCAAAACAGCTGATTCTGTCAGTTGCAACCATAATAAGGCTGTCACCATTGTCGTAAATTTCCCTAACTTTTCCTTCTTTAATAGGTTTCATTTTGTTTCCTCTCTTTCATTTTATATTCTGCATATCGTGTAAATCCACGAATTGCTTCGTTGCTTCGCAACTTGCACAATTCTGCACACACTCTGTCTTTTACATATCGTGTAAATCCACGAATTGCTTCGTTGCTTCGCAACTTGCGCAATTCTGCACACACTCTGTTTTTTACATATCGTGTAAATCCACGAATTGCTTCGTTGCTTCGCAACTTGCGCAATTCTGCACACATGCGGATTTTCAAAATTTTCTTGCGAAAATTTTTTCATCCTTATGTGTTTGAAGGTTGTTAATAAAATAACTTTTCTCAGCGAGCTGGAAAAGTTATTTTATTTCAACCTTTGGATTTACACGTTTATTTCCGCGCTCATTCCAAGTATGTCTTTGTTTGCCTCTAAAATAGGATTTATTTCACTGGCAAGGAATTCGTCTACCTGTTCTGGTGAACGTCCCACATACTTACTTGGATTCATGGTTTTCTGAAGGTCTTCTAATGACATGTTGAAAGCTTCATCATTAGCAATAAGTTCAAGGAGGTTGTTATCAAGCCCCTTCTGCTTAACGTTAGCTCCTGCCTCCATTGAAAGTTCACGGATTTTCTCGTGAAGTTCCTGTCTGTCTCCTCCTGCCTTAACTGCATCCATCATAATATTTTCTGTTGCCATAAACGGAAGTTCACTCATAAGTCTCTTTTCAATAACCTTATCATAAACAACCAATCCATCTACAACGTTTAAGTACAAATCTAAAATTCCATCAATTGCAAGGAATGATTCCGGAACACTAAGTCTCTTGTTAGCTGAGTCATCTAATGTTCTCTCAAACCACTGTGTAGCTGATGTAATGGCAGGATTTAATGCTGTAACCATTACATAGTTAGCCAATGAAGCAATTCTCTCGCTTCTCATTGGATTTCTCTTATAAGCCATAGCTGATGAACCAATCTGATTTTTTTCAAAAGGTTCCTCAATTTCCTTTAAGTGCTGTAATAATCTGATATCATTTGAGAACTTGTGAGCACTTGCTGCAATACCTGCTAATATATTAAGAACTCTTGTATCCATTTTTCTTGAATATGTCTGTCCTGATACAGGGAAGCACTTCTCAAATCCCATTTTCTTTGCAATTTTCTTTTCTAATTCTTTAATCTTTTCATGGTCACCCTCAAAAAGTTCAAGGAAACTTGCCTGTGTTCCTGTTGTTCCCTTACTTCCTAAAAGCATCATTCCATCTAATACATAATCTAAATCATCTAAATCAAGCTTTAATTCCATAAGCCATAATGTTGCTCTTTTACCAACTGTTGTAGGCTGTGCCGGCTGAAAATGTGTAAAGGCAAGTGTAGGCTGTGATTTATATTTATCAGCAAACTTAGCTAATTCATTAATTACATTTATAAGTTTCTTTCTAACAAGTTTAAGGGCTTCAGTCATTACAATAATGTCTGTATTGTCCCCAACATAACATGAGGTTGCACCAAGGTGAATAATTCCCTTAGCTTTAGGACACTGCACACCATATGCATACACATGTGACATTACATCGTGACGTACGATTTTTTCTCTTTCTTTTGCAACATCGTAATTAATGTCTTCTGCATGTTCCTTTAACTCGTCAATTTGTTCCTGAGTAATGTTGAGACCTAACTCCATCTCTGATTCTGCAAGGGCAATCCATAATTTTCTCCATGTTTTAAATTTCATGTCAGGTGAAAAAATGTACTGCATTTCTTTACTTGCATATCTCTCTGATAATGGACTGTTATATCTGTCGTTCATAAATCCTCCTTGTTGCGCTTTGCGCTGTTATTTCTGATATACGCCTCTAATATCTTCAGTAGGCGGTTCTAACGGATATTCTCCCGTAAAGCAACCTTTACATATAGCCTGTCCTCCGGACAGTTCCTCTAATCGTTCAACCTTTAAATAACCAAGGCTGTCACAACCGATTACATCTCTTATTTCATCTATGGTTCTATGATTTGCAATAAGCTGATCCTTAGATGGAATATCTGTTCCAAAGTAACATTCACTGATAAATGGCGGTGAACTGATACGCATATGAACCTCTGTAGCTCCTGCATCTCTTACCATCTGCACAATTCTGTCACTTGTAGTTCCTCTTACAATTGAGTCATCAATCATAATAACTCTCTTGCCTTTTACTACTTCCTTTAACACATTTAATTTAACACGTACACTTGACTCCCTGCTTTTTTGCTGTGGCTTAATAAATGTACGTCCCACATAACTGTTTTTAACAAATGCTGTTCCATAAGGTATTCCTGACTGCATTGCGTATCCCATTGCTGCAGCATTTCCTGATTCCGGAACACCAACTACTATGTCTGCATCCACCGGACTGTCCATTGCCAAGAACTTACCTGCCATAATTCTTGAGTCGTAAACATTTACGCCATCAATATATGTATCCGGTCTTGAAAAATATATATATTCAAAAACACATCTTGCCTGTTCATCCGGTTTAAGACACATAGACTTGTCAGAACGTATTCCTTTTTCGTCTATGGTTACTACCTCTCCCGGTTCAACGTCTCTTACAAATTCTGCACCAATAGTATCAAGGGCACAGGTTTCTGACGCAAGAATGTAAGCGTTATCTCTTTTTCCAATGCAAAGGGGTTTAAATCCATATGGGTCTCTTGCACCAATTAATTTTCTAGGGCTGGATACAACTAAAGCATAGGCACCTTTAAGTTTTTTCATTGCATTTACTACTGCCTGCTCAGCTGTTTTGGTTTTGATTCTTTCTCTTGCTATAAGATAAGCAATAACTTCTGAATCGATGGTTGTTTGAAAAATAGCTCCTGTATATGCTAATTCTTCACGAAGTTCATTGGCATTAATAAGATTTCCGTTATGGGCAAGCATCAATGTACCCTTTACATAGTTAAGTACCAATGGCTGTGCATTACCTGGAATGCTGTCACCTGCTGTGGAATATCTGCAATGTCCCACGCCTATATTTCCCTTTAGACTGCTAATATTATTCTGGTCAAAAACTTCATTTACAAGTCCCATTCCTTTTAACAGGTCTACTTTTCTCGGGCCTTTGGTGTCTGATACTGCAATACCACAGCTTTCCTGTCCTCTGTGCTGGAGTGCAAATAATCCATAGTAAATAGTGGAAGCAACATCATTGCCATCAAAATCATAAATACCGAACACTCCACATTCTTCATGAGGCTTATCCGGTTCCCAAGTCATACTAACATCTCTCTGTTCCATTATTTTCTCCCTCAAAAAATAAAAGAGAAGAATGAAAATAAATCTATTTATTTTTCACCTTTCTCCTTCATAAGTCTAAAATATTTTTCAGTTGCGGCTTTGACACCACGCATACATTATAATTCTAAGGTGAAAGAAAATCAATACTGATTTTGAAGGTGAAGATGCATGCGTAAGATGCGTGTTTTTGAAGCGCTTTTGAAGTGGAAGATGCGTGGAAGATGCAAGGGAAATACAAAAGTAATGCTTGATGTGAGGGTTCTGTAATAGTTGAAATTAACTCTAGTGAGGTGTACCGGGCTACTATTGTAGCTGAAATTAACTCTAGTGAGGTGTACCGGGCTACTACATAATAAATAAAATATGAATTTCTACCGGGATTTAACTATAAAATTGCTATTTTCCTGGTTAATTGTCTTGCCCATAACTATAAACAAAAAAAGGATCAAATCCTGCCTAATCGCAGAACTTAACCCTTTTATGTTTTGAACTTAATTCTTTTATAGTCATCCGGGAATGATACAATTTAAAATTCCTATAGATTTTTTAAATTGTCCCTGGCATGGGTTCAATCCAAAACACCTATTACCAGAACACCCTTTCCCTATTCCTCTATTTAATTTGCTGTCTTAATTATAAAAGTTCCTTTAATAATTTATTTACCACTGCCGGATTTGCCTTACCCTGAGTTGCCTTCATAGTCTGACCTACTAAAGCACCAATTGCCTTACCTTTTCCGGAGCGTACATCTTCCACTGCCTTTGGATTTTCCTCAATAACTTTCTTTACTATTTCTCTTAAAGCATCCTCGTCGTTATCCTGCTTCATGCCATGTTCTTCCACGTACTTTTCAGGATCAACGTCTGTCTTAAACATTTCTTCAAAAACTTCTTTTGCAGCGCCTCTGTTGATAACACTATCTTCAATAAGCTTAATAAGCTTTGAGAGATTTGCTGCTGAGAACTTTATCTGGTCAGGATCAATGCCTTCCTCCTTGCAAAGTCTCATTGTTTCGCCCATAATCCAGTTACTTACTTCTTTAGGCTTGTTGCCAAGGGCAACTGTTTCTTCAAATAAATCAGCTAAAGGCTTATACAATGTGATAATATCCGCATCATATTCAGGAAGTTCAAACTCTTCCACATATCTTGCCATTTTTTCGTCCCTAAATTCAGGCTCGCGGGATTTTACTTCCTGAAGCCACTCTTCACTGATAATTACAGGAACTAAATCAGGGTCAGGGAAATATCTGTAATCCTGAGCATCTTCCTTCGAACGCATTGCGTAGGAATACTCCTTTGTATCATCCCATCTTCTTGTTTCCTGAATAACCTTCTCACCTGCTTCAATTAAATCAATTTGTCTTTCCGTTTCATTTTCAATGGCACGGGCAATTGCCTTAAATGAGTTAAGGTTCTTCATTTCAGTTCTTGTACCAAATTCCTTAGCTCCAACCTCTCTGACTGATAAGTTTACATCAGCTCTCATGGAACCTTCATTAAGCTTACAGTCAGATGCTCCAAGATACTGAATAATCAGGCGAAGCTTTTCAAGATAAGCAACAACCTCATCTGCACTTCTCATATCCGGTTCAGATACAATTTCAATAAGAGGCACACCTGAACGGTTTAAATCCACTAATGAGCAATCGTAAAAATCGTCATGAATTAATTTTCCCGCATCTTCCTCCATATGAATTTCATGTATCCTAACCTGCTTAGTTTCTCCATTATCACCTTTGATTTCAACGTATCCGTTAGTACAAATAGGCTTGTACAACTGGGAAATCTGATAGTTTTGTGGATTGTCCGGGTAGAAATAATTCTTTCTGTCAAATTTTCCGTTTCTTGTAATGTCACAATTTGTAGCAAGTCCTACTGCCATTGCGTACTCAACCACCTGCTTATTTAAAACAGGGAGTGAACCCGGCATACCTGTACAAACAGGGCATGTATGTGTATTTGGTGCTCCTCCAAATTCCGTTGAACAGGAGCAGAATATTTTTGTTTTCGTTGCTAACTCTACATGAACTTCAAGTCCAATGACTGTCTCGTATGCTTTCATTTTGCTCCCTCCTAATCTCTTTCTTTGGCAATATCACATCTGTTGTAGTCTCTTGACTGTTCAAATGCATATGCTGCTCTTATTATATTATTTTCCTTAAAGCAGTCTCCAATAATCTGCATTCCAATTGGAAGTCCCTTACTATCCATGCCGCAAGGAACCGAGATTCCCGGAAGACCTGCTAAGTTGACGGAAATAGTATATATATCTCCAAGGTACATTTTAATCGGGTCTGACAAACTATCCCCTAACTTTGGTGCTGTAGTAGGTGCCGCCGGTCCGATAATCACATCATACTTAGCAAACGCCTCATCAAAAGCTTTCTTTATTAAGGCTTTTGTTCTAAGTGCCTTTAAGTAATATGCATCATAATATCCTGAACTTAAAACAAATGAGCCAAGCATTATTCTTCTTTTTACTTCCTCACCAAATCCTTCAGAACGTGTTTTTTTGTACATATTGTGAAGACCGTTATATTCCTTAGTTCTATAGCCATATTTTACTCCGTCAAATCTTGCAAGGTTTGAGCTTGCCTCTGCTGCCGCAATAACATAATATGCAGGAATGGCATATTCAACCAGACTTAAATCAAACTCTTCAACTATGGCACCTTTTTCTTCTAATACCTTTACGGCATTCATTATGCTTTCTTTAACTTCTTTATCAAGACCTTCTCCAAAGTAATCCTTCGGAATACCAATCTTCATTCCCGCCACATCATCAACAAGGGCTGATGTAAAATCATATTTTTCTCTTTTAACTGATGTAGAATCCTTTGAATCATATCCTGCTATTGTTTCAAGAATGGTAGCACAGTCAGTAACATCCTTTGCTACCGGTCCAATCTGGTCAAGAGATGAACCATAGGCAATAAGTCCGTAACGGGAAACTGTTCCGTATGTTGGCTTAATACCTGTTACTCCACAGAAAGAACTTGGCTGTCTTATGGAACCACCGGTGTCTGAACCTAAAGCATATGAACATTCCTCTGCTGCAACTGCCGCACAGGAACCACCTGAAGAACCTCCCGGAACATGTTCCGTATTAAATGGATTCTTTGTTACTCCATAATAGGATGTTTCCGTTGTACTTCCCATGGCAAATTCATCCATGTTAGTCTTTCCTATTATAATGGCACCGGCTTCTTCTAACTTCAAAACCGCTTCTGCCGTATATGTGGGATAAAAATTTGAAAGAATCTTTGAACTACATGTAGTTAAAACATTCTCTGTACACATATTATCCTTTATTGCCACAGGTACACCTGCAAGAGGTGATGTAAGTTTTCCTGCATCAATCTTTTTCTGCACTTCTTCTGTTTTTTTTAAAATCTCTTCCTTATTTAAAACAGTAACATAACTGTTAATGTTTTCCTCCACTGCTTCAATCTGGGCGAATGCATCAAGAACCGCATCTTTAACCTTAACTTCGCCGCTCTTAATCTTCTTTCCCAGTTCAACAGCTGTTAAACTCATTAAACTCATATACAAATCTCCTAATGTTTATAAAAACTATTATTCTTCAAAAGTTTTTGGAACTACAAAAGCACCATCTCTTTCTTCCGGTGCATTCTTTAATATATTGTCCCTGTCATCGCCATTTGTTACAACGTCTTCCCTGAATACATTGCTAACAGGAAAAACATGACTCATAGGCTCAACACTGCTTGTATCTAATTCATTTAACTTATCAATATAGTCAAGCATTTTTCCCATATCTGCTTTTGCTTTTTCCTTTTCTTCGTCAGACAATTCCAGCTTTGCCAAAATTCCAACATACTCAATTGTTTCATCTGAAATGATATTAGCCATCATTACCTCCTTGTACTATGCCCTCCACACAAAAAGGCATAATTTTTACACTTAACTTATATCTTAAAAAATATCTAATCAAATGTCAATTTTAATTAGAAAGAAGTTAATAATAATTAGTAGCATATTCACATCATAATTAAAAATTTGTTACATTGACATTTTTCGTCACGGGACTTATACTAACTCTATCTATGTGATTATGGATAAAAGAAACTATTAATAAGGAGAAAACAATGAAACTTATTATTCAGGTGCCTTGTTATAACGAGGCAGAAACTTTGGAAATCGCTTTAAATGATTTGCCTAAACACATCGACGGTATTGACACAATAGAATACTTAATTATCAATGACGGCAGTGCGGATAATACTGTAGAAGTTGCAAAGAACTGGGGAGTAAACTATGTAGTAAACTTCAAACAGAATAAAGGTCTGGCTAAGGGATTTATGGCAGGACTTGATGCATGTCTTAGAAATGGTGCAGATATTATTGTAAACACTGATGCTGATAATCAGTATTGCGGAGATGATATTGAGAAACTTGTTCGTCCTATCTTAGACGAAAAAGCTGACATTGTAATAGGTGAACGTCCTATTGATAACACGGCACATTTCTCACCTTTAAAGAAAAAACTTCAGCATTTAGGAAGCTGGACTGTAAGAGTTGCATCTCATTCAGATATTCCTGATGCTCCTAGCGGATTTAGGGCATACAGCCGTGAAGCTGCTATGAGACTTAATGTTGTAAATGAATACACATATACTTTAGAGACTATTGTTCAGGCAGGAAGAACAAAGATGGCAATGACATCTGTTCCTATCAGAACTAACCCTGAACTTAGAAAATCAAGATTATTCAGTAGTATGTTTGGTTACGTTAAGCGTTCCACTGTTACTATTGTAAGATCATTTATGATGTACAAGCCTCTTAAGTTCTTTGGAATTATAGGTGGAATCCTTTTTCTTTTAGGTGTTACCCTTGGAATAAGATTCCTTGTATATATGTTTATGGGAAGTGGAAATGGTCACATCCAGTCGCTTATATTAGCAAGCACATTCATTCTTATGGGTGTTCAGACATTTATTATTGCACTTCAGGCTGACAACATTGCCGCTAACCGAAAGATTCTTGAGGATGTACAGTATCATGTACGTAAATTAGATTATGATTCTGAAAAAGACAAACAGGAGCAGAAATAAATGAGAGACGTTTTTATCGGCATTACTGCAGCTTCATACAGTGGTAACAAGGGAGCTGCCGCAATGCTTCAAAGTTCAATAAAGCAGTTGCATGATATTTACGGCGACAGACTTAACATTAATCTTATGTCTGTGTATCCGGGCGAGGACAAAAAGCAGTTGCCTTACGACTTTATTAATATAACTTCTACCAAACCGGAACAGCTTCTATTTATAGCTTTTCCTTTGGCCGTTTTATATAAGCTTTTAAAATGGTGTCCTCCTATAAAAAAACTTATTGCAAAAAATAAAATAATAAAAACTTACTTAAAAACCGATTTGGTTGTAGACGAAGCAGGTATTTCTTTTGTAGACAGCCGTGGATTTGTAATGAACACATACGCTTTTGTATGTGCCGCTGTTCCTATGCTTGTAGGAACTCCCGTTGTTAAATATTCACAGGCTCTTGGTACTTTCAAAAATCCATATAACAAATTTCTTGCTAAATGGATTTTGCCAAAGTTAAAACTTATCTGTGCCCGTGGTCAGAAAACCTATGATAACCTTATGGGCATCGGCGTTAAGGATAATGTAAAGCTCTGCGCCGACGGAGCTTTTTCCATGGAAGACAGTCCATATTGGAATGAGGAAGTAAACAGGGTTTGCAGTGAAGATTCTTTTTACAATGACAATGTTGTGGGGCTTTCCATTAGTTCAGTTGTGGAGAAGAAATGTACAAAAATGGGAATTGCCTACAAGGATACCATGGTTTCTTTTATTAACTGGTTAAATTCTAAAGGATATAATGTTGTTCTAATTGCCAATGCTGCAAGAGTTAACAGTGAAAAGTCAAGAAACAATGACCTGATGGTGGGAGATGCCATTTATGCTGATGTAGCTGACAAGGATAAGGTTCGCTGGTATCACAAGGAAATGGATGCAGAAGAAATCAGGGCATATATCGGAAAATGCCGTTTTCTGGTAGCTTCAAGATTCCATGCCATGATTGGTTCCCTTGAGCAGAAGGTTCCTGTACTTCTTATTGGCTGGAGTCATAAATATCAGGAAGTTCTTGATATGTTTGAGCTGGGTCAGTACGCCATTGACTTTTCTAAATTGGAATTGTCAGAGCTTGAAAAAAGCTTTAACGACTTTGTTTCAGCAGAAGATGATATTCGTAAAAAGCTTGACAAAAATCTTGACAGTGTTCTTGCAAGTTCAAGAAATAATATTAAATACATTAGCGAAATCATTGACGAAATTATGGCAAAGCCTTACAAAAAAGCTAAACTTCTGGATTTTAAAAACCCTGATAAATATATCGGTCCTCATATAGGATGTAAGAAGGGATATGGAACCAATGAGGGAATCAGAGCCAATGCAGCTTCCGGCGGTATGGTTACATCATTACTTTGTAATCTGTTAAAGCACGGAGACATTGATGGTGCATGGGTAACTAAAACTGATTTTGTAAACGGTGAATTATCATACAAGACTTATGTTGCAACTACAGAAGAAGAAATACGCGATGCTTCATCTTCTGTTTACATGACTATTCCTCTTCTAAAACATATTGATGTAATAAAGAATTTTAACGGAAAAGTTGCGGTTGTTATGACACCTTGTATGCTTCGTGGATTAGATGCCATACTAAAAAAGGACGATGCTTTAAGAGAGAAGGTTGTTCTTAAACTTGGATTATATTGCAGTGGTACCCACTCACCAAAAGCTACTACTCTTTCCATGGAGAAGTCAGGCATTCCATCTGAGGATGCTACCCGTCTTTATTACAGACGTGGACATTGGCGTGGTACCTCAAGTGTTATATACAAAGACGGCAGCGAAAAGCAGTTTTCATATTCAAAAACTATTTGTGCTTACAAAAATGCCTACTTTTTTGAAAAAGACAGTTGTATGTACTGTCAGGATCACTATGCTAATTCCAGTGATATAAGCTTTGGTGATATTTGGCTTAAAGAAATGAAGGGCAATCCTATTAAACACACAAGCTGTGTTATCAGAACTCAGAAGGCTTATGATTTTCTTGAACGTGCCATTAAAGACGGTGACATTTATGCAGAGCATATTAGCGACAGAGATATGGTAAGAAGCCAGAAACGTGCTTTAGTATTTAAGTTTAATGCTGCTAAGGCTAAGATGAATGCCGCACTTGATACCTCTGATAAATGTAAATGGAATCACAGGCTTGCCTTCCGTCTTGCAGAAAAGAACAAAAAGTATTCAGAAAAGCACTACGATAAGCTTGCTAAAAAACCAACCTGGTTTATTTACTACTATATGTGCTTTATAAGGGTACTTCTTAGTTTTTAGGAGATTATAATGAAACAATATTTTAAAAATAACAAAGATAAAATTCTCAAAATAAGTAAAATTGTTTTCCTTATTCTTGTAGTGATTTTTCTTGCAAAATATTTTGCCACAAACATTGATGACATTAAGAAGCTTGATTTTAAAATGAACTGGGGTGTTTTTGCCCTGTCAATGATTTTCTATTTTATTTACAAGATAACTCTTGCGTCACTGTGGCATTATATAACTTATTTAAATGATTCATCTATTAAATATAAGGATGCGGTAGTCAGCTATCTTTACTCCATTCTTGGGAAATACATTCCGGGGAAGGTCTTTATGTTAGCTGCACGTATTCCGGCATACGAAAAAGCCGGAGTTAAAATGAGAAAAGTTACTATATGCTTTTTCCTTGAAAACATATGCACTCTCTTAGGAGCTGCTTTTCTCTTTCTTATATCTCTGTTCTTTTTCCCTAATGCAGTTTTAAAGGATTACATGTGGGCAGTTGTTGCTCTTATTGTTGTTTTCTTTATCTGTATTAATCCAAAGATTATTAACTTCTTTTTAAGAATCCTTGGAAAAGCCATTAAGAAGGATGATATGGAAATTCCAATGACATATCTTCAGATGATTAAGGTTGTTGTTTTATTTATTGGTAACTGGCTCATAGTGGGAATGGGATTTTACATGCTTGTTTATTCCATTTATCCGGTTCCAATCAGTGAAGCCCTTTACTGTGGTGGAATTTATGGATTGTCTGCAATAATCGGTATTCTCGCCATTTTCACTGTTTCAGGTCTTGGGGTAAGAGAAGGTATCATTGCTGTTGGACTTGCTCTTATAATGCCTAACAGCTACGTTGTAATCGTATCTATTATTTCAAGATTATGGGCAACTGTGGCAGAGCTTATACTTATTTTCATTGCCTTTATAATAACTAAGATTATGGCTTTTAGGGAAAAGAAAAACATTGCAAGCAAATAAAATTATTTAATACAGATTATATAAAATACTGAAGTGGAATTTTCTCATTTCAGTATTTTTTTCATTGAAAAAAGCTTCTCTTGTATGTATAATATCCTTATAGTTATGGTCGGAATAAAACTAAATATTTACAAGCAGGGAGGACAATTCTATGATTAAAAACAAGATTGTTAAATATTATGCCAGAAAAGACAGAAATATTGCCATTAAGGTAATTAACGGTCATTTTGTTACTACACATTCACACTTAAATTATTATCTGGATATGACTACCATGAAAACCCGTCAGAACGAGGCTGAACGTATCGCCATTGCTCTAAAGGATTACTACAATGTTATGGGAAAACCTATCGATACTATTGTATGCCTTGACAATTGCGAAGTCATAGGTGCATTTCTTGCCAGTGAACTAAGCCGTTCCGGAGTATTATCCATGAACGCCCACAAGACTATTTATGTGGTTACTCCTGAGTTTAATGCCAACGGTCAGATGATTTTCAGGGATAATTTAAAGCCTGAAATTTACGGAAAAAATGTACTGCTTCTTTTAGCTTCTGCCACTACCGGCAAAACAGTAAGAACCAGTATTGAATGTATTGAATATTACGGTGGTATTCTTCAGGGGATATCCGCCATTTTCAGTGCTGTAGATTCCATTGACGGACACAGAATCGATGCTTTGTTCAGAGCTGAGGATATTCCAAACTATGAGGCATATCCATCCCATGACTGCCCTATGTGTAAAGCCGGTCAGTCTGTTGATGCCTTAGTAAACGGCTACGGATATAGCGAAATATAAAGTAAATAATTGTGATAATATAAAAATGCCCAGGTTGTATAAGGCATTGCAATGATAGAAAAAAAGACTTTGACTGTAATCAGACAGAGTCTTTTTCTATGTCTAAAGTCCGCACAATAAAAAATGATGTAGCCCGTGTTATTCGGATTACATCACTCTTTTTAAATATGATATTATTAACTCCCGGAAAAATATATTTTTTATATTTCTACATTAATTTGTCATCATAAACAGCTCTTTCACCGCCAATATATTTTGGTCTTACTCTTGCTGCCAAAACCAGGGCTTCTCCTAACTTATTGTTTTCCAGACGTACCGGAACTGCAACCTTCTTTAAATGCATTCCTATAAGAGTGCCGCCAATATCAATTCCTGCATCAGCCTTTATTTCTTCCACCACAACAGGATTCTTAAATGTCTTATACGCCGTAGTTCCAAAAGAACCACCTGCCTTTGGCTGTGGCACAACGTTAACAATTTCTGCAAAAGGAACTGCTTCTCTCTCCACTACTATTGCCCTGTTAAGATGTTCACAACACTGTGCTGCTAAGTATATTCCCTTTTCTTCCAGCACACTGTACAATCCTTTAAACAATGCCTTGGCAACTTCCAAATTAGAATTGCTTCCTATTTTGTCACCACAAACTTCACTAGAGGAGCATCCCACCACAAGAATCTGTCCTTTTTTTAATTTTGCCTTTTCTATAATTTCATTGGCAATATTTTCTGCCTGCTTTGTAATTTCTGAATACATAATAGCCTCCTCTTTTAATGTATAAAATTCTTCCACATCAAAATACATTATAGCAGTGAATGGTATTATTAATATGCCCAATTTATGCAAAAATTATATTATCAGTTTTAAGATTCTGCGTAGAAAATAGCACAGTCTACAGCCTTTTTCCATCCTGCAATTTTCTTTTCCACAATATTTTCATCCATTTTTCTCTGGAATCTTCTGTCAATTTCCATATTCTCCACTATCTCCGCCTTACTACTCCAATATCCTGTAGCAAGTCCTGCAAGATATGCCGCACCAAGGGCTGTAGTTTCTATTACTTTAGGTCTTGCAACGGTCTTTCCTGTAATGTCTGACTGAAACTGCATTAAAAGATTGTTTGCACAGGCTCCACCGTCAACCTTTATGGAGGTTATTTCATCTCCGAAATCCTGTTCCATTGCCTTTAATACATCATATGTCTGGTATGCAAGAGATTCCAGGGTTGCCCTTACAAAATGCTCCCTTTTAGTGCCTCTTGTTATTCCCACTACCGTTCCTCTTGCTTCCTGTTTCCAATATGGAGCTCCCATACCGGTAAATGCCGGAACTACATACACTCCTCCTGAATCTGAAACCTTTGAAGCCACATCCTCACTGTCTGATGCATTGTCAATCATTCGCATTTGGTCCCTTAACCACTGAATGGATGCACCTGCCACAAACACACTGCCTTCTAAAGCGTACTCTGCCTTATCTGTAGATGCGGCAATGGTAGTAATCAAACCGTTTTTTGGCTCTACCGGAGTATTGCCCGTATTCATTAACAAAAAGCATCCTGTCCCATATGTATTTTTTACATCTCCCCTGTTAAAGCACCCCTGTCCGAAAAGTGCTGCCTGCTGGTCTCCTGCCACACCGCTTATAGGAATTTTTTTGCCCAAAATATCCTCTTTAGTATATCCGAAGACTCCGCTGGAAGGCTTTACCTCCGGTAACATATTTTGGGGAATATCAAGAATTTTTAGCAAATCTTCATCCCACTTTAACTGTTTTATGTTAAAAATCATGGTTCTTCCTGCATTGGTGTAATCTGTAGCATGAATTTCACCGCCGCTTAATTTCCACATAAGCCATGAATCAATTGTTCCAAATAAGAGCTGCCCTTTTTGCGCCTTAACCTTTGCTCCCTTAACGTTGTCTAGTATCCATTTAATTTTTGTTCCTGAAAAATATGCATCAGGCACTAAACCTGTTTTTTTTCTTATTTCGTCCTTATAGCCTTTAGCTATTAAATCATCAACTATATCTGCCGTTCTTCTGCACTGCCATACAATTGCATTATATATAGGTTTTCCTGTATCTTTGTCCCAAACCACTGTGGTTTCACGCTGATTCGTTATTCCTATGGCCTCTATATCCTCTCCTGTGGCCCCTGATTCCTTCATTACCTCTTCCATGGTGAGAAGCTGTGTCATCCATATTTCCTCAGGATTGTGCTCAACCCAGCCGGGATTAGGAAAAATCTGTTCAAATTCTTTATTTGCCTGGGCTATAATTCTGCCTTTTTTATCAAATAAAATAGTTCTTGAGCTAGTGGTTCCCTGGTCTAATGCCATAATATATTTTCCCATGTTCATCCTCCGTACATTAATAATCCGTAACAGAATAATTGTAATTCATTTTAATTAATTTGGCAAACTTTAGGCAATAGAAAAAAGCTGCCATATTTGCTTTTTTGCATCTATGACAGCCAAATCTATTTAAAGCAACAGGTAAATACCTTATTGCCTGCTGCACCCTATAAATACAGCCAATAGACTTTTCATAATCTTATTCTATTCAGTTTTTAGTTAAGTGTTACTGTTAATCTTCATAATTAATAAAATTTAACGGGTCAACAGTTTCACCATCTTTAGCTATTCCAAAGTAGACATTGTCTCCTTCTTTTGTGTAATATCTTGTAGGAGAATTAACATAAGCAATTGTCTGACCTGCCTCAACATAATCTCCGGCTGCCACCTCAGGATTTACTATCTGTCCATAGGTTGCAATATACCCATTACCAATTGCCTGATTTATGCATACTCCCAACTCGTCATCTTCATCAATAGCAGTAATAACTCCGGCTGCTGCCGCTTTAATTGCAGTACCCTTAGCACTTTGGATTACAATGCCCGGATTACACTTGTATTCATTTAATGTTGAATAATATACAGTGCTTTCCATATCATAAGGGATTAATATGCTTCCCTCTACCGGCCACAACAACTTACTGTTTTTGTCAAATTTAAGAGATTTTATTTGTGCTGCAGCAGCTTCTGACAAGCCATACATATAATCATCACCTTTGGCATTTGATTCAGTGTTTTCGTCTACTACCTTATTTGCATCTGCTACATTAGTGTCATTTTTTACCGTTCCAAAGTAGCTTTCTAAATCTGCCACACGGTCCCCTTCTGTTGTTGTTTCTTCAACTACATTCTGTGCTGCTTCTACATTTTTATCATCTGCAGTAGTTGCAACGTTTTCTGCTTTTTTTAAATTAACGACATTTCTCTGACCTTTCTGTCCTATAAAATATGTTCCTGTGGCCACTACTGTTAATGCCATCACGCAGACAACGATTGCTGCAATAAATTTCTTATCCATACTCATCACCTCATTGATAGTATGACCGCTATATTACAAATTTATGCAATTAATTTTAATTTTCCACTATAGAAGCATCATAAAACCTTTCCAAAATCTCCTTCCAGGTTTTTCCTTCCCCTGCAAGGCCTGCACCATATGTAAGACTCATTCCAAAGCCATGACCTACACCTTTTGTGGTAATTCTTATCCCCTTTTCATATTCTTCAATAGTCATGTCAGTGGATTGCAATCCCAGAGCCTTTGCAAAAACACCTCCTTCCACAACCGTATCTCCGATTTTTACAATTTTCACATAGCCGCTTTTGTCCCTGTTGCTAATATCAATAAGCCCTAACAGCTCCTTTGTACTAACATTTTTGTCCACAAAAATTTCCTTCTTATCTTTATAGGCTATAATTCCCTGTTCCTTAAGCACATTTCCAAACTCCCCGGTTTCAAAATATTTTATTCCTATGTAATTTTCCTGCTGAATATCATTCCCGCATTTTTCTCTTTTTAAGTATTCATATTTTTTTCCCAGAACTTCACTGCCACTTCTGGTTTGTCCGTTACTGGTTTGATGAAATAGAGGAAGTATTATCTCACCATTACTTTTTAACACCATGCCATTTGTTTTTTTAATAATTCCATATAAGTATTGTGTATTTTCCCTGTAGGGTATGCTTTTTCCCATTCCTGATATGTTACATAATATTCCCCTTATATTTCTCAAATTATTCTTTTTATATTTAGCAAACCACATCTCCCTCAGCTTTCCATAGCTTATATAAGGTAAGGACAATTCCTTTGCATTTATTGAGTCCTTCTTTCCCATTTTATTTATAATATATGTTCTTATTACCACCGCCTGTGCCTTTAATAGCTCCTGAGGGCTGTCAATAGGTAACTGCGCCATTAATACACAGGGAATAAAATATTCTACATCTATTTTTTTTGTAACTGTATCATCAGATAAGATTACATACTTACCTGACAAAACTATATTATTATCATTTTCCGGTTTGCTATTAATCCTGCCTAAAAGCATTGTAAGTATCACCGGAAATAATATAACTAAGGTTCCATACAAAATTACATATTTATTTTTTACTTTAATCTTTTTTCTCCCATATATGTGTTCTTTATAATATATTTGTAATAATGTCAAAAAAGACGTGTACATATTACATTACAAAAGATACTTATTTACCATTTTTTCTAAAATAATCATATTGAGCGGTGAATCTGATGCCTCTAAGGTTATCAGCAGTTTTTCCCCGGGATATATCTCATTTTTCTGAAAACATTCTATTTTCTTTATTGCATTTTTCGCATATTCATAATCATCCATCATTCCAAAATGCTCCAGATAATATTCTTTTTTTGTTCTTACATTGAGTATTTTGAAATCCGGCACCACATATCCATATCCCTTTAAATACAAGGGTTGCTCGTAAACATATGGTATTTTCTTCATATATAATTTATCAGCAATTATCTTTTCAGACTTTGAGCGAACCGCCTCCCCTTTTTCAGTTATTATTGCATTATCTCCACCAATTAAAATATACTTTTCACTTACTTTACTCATGTTTTGTTCTTTTAATTCATTCTGCTCCTGTTGCCATGTAACAGCATATTCTTTATCTGATAATACATAAGGGGTTATAAACATTTTTTTCTTGTGAGAAATATCTTCATACGCCTTCATTGTCTCTTTAAACTCATATTTGTTTAGCATATTCTCTATACAATTCCGATTATTTTGAATAATTGTCCATACCCTTTTTTCATATTCTTTCTGAACAAGCTTCGGAATTATGTCCTTATTACTTTTATTAATATATTGTCGGGTTCCGTCCTCTCTTTGCCAATAATACTGATATGTATTTTTATTTTCAATAGCATAAATACTGCCCTTAGGAGCATATCTTAATTTCTTTTCACATTTACAAAATCTAGAATCCTGTAATTATCCTTATTTCACTTAAAATCAACAGAAACCGGCAGGTAAGCCTCTCATAACACATTTGCCCCAGTATGTAGCATCTCCTCAACCTGCCTTAGCTCACAAAAAAAGATATATGCAGCCCTTAAACACTGCATATATCTTTTTTTATAATTTCATATATTCAATTAGTCCATCTTTACTTCAACTTTTTGAAGATGCCATATATCATCAACATATTCTTCAATTGTTCTGTCAGATGTAAACTTGCCTACATTTGCAACATTAAGTATAGCTGATTTAGCCCAGCCTTCTTCGTTTCTGTAAGCTTCTTCTACCTTCTTCTGTGCTTCTGCATAAGAACGGAAATCCTTTAAGATGAAGTATCTGTCAGCAACACCTGTCTCTTCTTTTGTAAGAAGTGAATTGTAAATAGGTCTGAACAATTCAGGATTCTGTGGTGAATAGAAGCCGTTAATTAACTGCATAAGCACTCTTCTAATATCCATATCTGAATTGAAAATTTCCATTGGATCATATCCGCCGTTATTTTCATAACTAATAACTTCATCAGATGACATACCGAAAATAAATGCATTCTCTGCACCAACTTCTTCAACAATTTCCACATTAGCTCCATCCATTGTTCCCAATGTTAAAGCACCGTTTAACATAAACTTCATATTACCTGTTCCTGAAGCTTCTTTAGATGCAGTAGAAATCTGTTCGCTGACATCAGATGCTGCAAATATAATTTCTGCATTTGATACACGGTAATTTTCAATAAATACAACCTTAATTTTTCCGTTGATTGATGCATCATTATTAATAACATCAGCAACACTGTTTATTAATTTAATTGTAAGTTTTGCAATCTTGTATCCTGCTGCTGCTTTAGCTCCGAAAATAAATGTTCTTGGATAGAATTCCATTTCCGGATGATCTTTAATCTGATTGTACAAATACATAACATGCAAAATATTAAGTAACTGACGTTTATATTCGTGAAGTCTCTTAACCTGTACGTCAAATATTGATCTCGGGTCTACTTCAATTCCGTTATGCTGTTTAATATATTTAGCCAGACGTAATTTATTCTGATATTTAATATTCATAAACTCTGCCTGTGCCTTTTTATCATCAGCATAAATTTCAATTCCCTTAATCTTTGGAAGGTCTGTTATCCAGTCATCTCCCACCTTATTTGTAACCCAGTCAGCTAAAAGTGGATTTGCATGAAGTAAAAATCTTCTCTGAGTGATTCCGTTTGTTTTGTTATTAAACTTCTCCGGCATCATTTCATAGAAATCTTTAAGCTCCTGCTTTTTAAGAATTTCAGTATGAAGCTTTGCAACACCGTTTACTGAATAACCTGCACAAATAGCAAGATGTGCCATTTTAACCTGACCATCATAAATAATAGCCATCTTTGCAACCTTTTCGTGATTTCCAGGATACTTCTGCTCAATTTCCTGACAGAATCTCCTATTGATTTCCTCAATAATCTGGTAACATCTTGGAAGAAGTCTTGAGAACAATTCAATTGGCCACTTTTCAAGAGCTTCGCTCATAATTGTATGGTTAGTATAAGCTACGCACTTTGTTGTAACTTCCCATGCGTCATCCCATCCTAAATAATATTCATCCATTAACAGTCTCATAAGTTCTGCTACTGTAAGAGTCGGATGTGTATCGTTCATCTGGAAAACTACTTTTTCATGTAATTTCTTTATATCATCATGATTTTTCAAATATTTCTTAATTGCTGTCTGAAGTGAAGCAGAAACAAAGAAATACTGCTGTTTAAGTCTAAGTTCTTTTCCTGCATAATGATTGTCATTAGGATAAAGAACTTCTGTAATTGTCTTTGCCAGATTTTCCTGCTCAACTGCTGCCATATATGCACCCTTGTCAAACTCTTCAAGGTTAAAATGTACAACAGGCTCTGCATCCCATATTCTAAGGGTATTTACTACATTATTTCCATATCCAACTATAGGCATATCGTAAGGAACAGCCATTACTGCCTGATATCCTTCCTGAACAAAGAAGTTTCTTCCATCCCTGTATTCAATATTAACGTGACCACCAAATCTTACTTCACATGCATATTCTTCACGTTTAATTTCTAACGGATTAATATGTCTTAACCAATCCTCCGGAATTTCCTTCTGGAATCCATCTTCAATCTTCTGCTGGAACATTCCGTATTTATATCTGATTCCACATCCATATGCCGGATAATTAAGTGTAGCAAGGCTGTCAAGGAAACATGCTGCAAGTCTTCCAAGACCACCGTTTCCAAGAGCCGCATCAGGTTCCTGATCCTCAATAACATTAAGGTCAAGTCCTAATTCCTCAATTGCTTCCTTAATTTCATTTCTGCTTGATAAATTGATTATCATATTGCCCAATGCTCTTCCCATGAGGAACTCCATAGAAAGGTAATAAAGTGTTCTCCCATCCGCTTTATCATATGCCTTCTGTGTAGCAATCCACTGGTCAATTACAATATCCTTTACTGCGTAAGCAACACATACAAACTTATGTCTGTCACTTACTTCGTCTAAAGTCTTACGATAGAGCATTTTTGCCTCATCCTTAACTCTACGCTTAAACTCTGACTTGAATTCTTCCTCTTTACTAACTAAATTCTTACTTGCCATTTTCTCTCCATTTCCAATTAGGGGAACGGTATGCTTTATACACCGTCCCCCTTAATTATAAACAATTTACTGCTCTTTTATTTAAGAGATCTTCTCAACGCCTAAACTTACGTTTTCACCGTTGATATTCCACTCTTTACTATACCCACTCATTTTACCAAATTCTACCTTTTCTGCCAACACTTCTAATTTAATTTCGTCAAGATTGTTGTTAATAATGTCCTCAATTTTAGCATTTTTATCTACATTCACTATAATCTTATCCATTACTTCAAATCCGGCTTCCTTACGCATTGTCTGAATCTTACTGATAACTTCTCTTACAAAGCCTTCTTCAATAAGCTCTTCTGAAAGATTTGTGTCAAGAACTACTGTTACATTGCCATCACTTTCTGAAACGTAGCCTTCAACCTGTGCCATATCTATAAGTAAATCCTCTTTCTCAAGAACCACTTCATTTCCGTCAAAATCAAAGGTCAACGGTTCACCGGCATTTATTTTATCCATTGCTGCATTTCCGTCAAGGTTTGCCAATGCTTCCTTAATCTTCCCTAAGAATTTACCGTATTTAGGTCCTACTGTTCTAAGCTGTGGTTTAAATGAGTAAGATGTAAACGCTCTTACATCCTCAGTAAACTCTACTTCTTTTATATTCAATTCTTCTGTAATTATTTCCTTAAAGAATTCAGGTAATTCAAATCCTGCCTTTACAAACATCTTTCCAATAGGCTGTCTGTTTTTGATATTTGATTTATTTCTGCAGGCACGTCCAAGAACTACTATCTTAAGAACTCTTTCCATGTTTTCTTCTAATTCTTTGTCAATGTGAGCTTCATTAACCTTCGGGAAGTCACAAAGATGAATTGATTCTTTAGCACTCTTATCCACGCTTCTAACTAAGTTCTGGTAAATATCCTCTGTCATAAACGGAATCATAGGTGCTGCTGCCTTTGCCACAGTAACTAAAGCTGTATAAAGTGTCATGTAAGCATTAATCTTATCCTGTGGCATATCCTTTGCCCAGAATCTTTCTCTTGAACGTCTTACATACCAGTTTGACATTTCATCAACAAAATCGTCTAGTGCTCTTGCAGCCTCAGGGATTCTGTAATTTCCAAGATTGTCATCTACAGCCTTAACCATAGAATTCATCTTTGACAATAACCACTTATCCATTACTGATAATTTATCGTAATCAAGAGTGTACTTAGTTGGGTCAAATTGATCAATTTCTGCGTATAATACATAGAATGCATATGTGTTCCAAAGTGTACCCATAAATTTACGCTGTCCTTCTTCCACTGCCTTACCATGGAATCTGTTTGGAAGCCATGGTGCTGAATTAATGTAGAAGTACCATCTGATTGCATCTGCGCCATATTTTTCTAATGCCTCAAAAGGATCAACTGCGTTCCCTTTTGACTTACTCATCTTCTGACCGTTTTCATCCTGAACATGTCCTAAAACAATTACGTTTTTGTATGGAGCCTTGTTAAATAACAATGTTGACTCTGCCATAAGTGAATAGAACCATCCTCTTGTCTGGTCTACAGCCTCTGAAATAAAGTCTGCCGGGAACTGCTGTTCAAATAATTCCTTATTTTCAAACGGATAATGATGCTGTGCAAATGGCATTGCACCACTGTCAAACCAACAGTCAATAACTTCCGGTACTCTCTTCATTGTGCCGCCACATTCTTTACACTTAAAAGTAACCTTATCTATATATGGTCTGTGAAGTTCAACCTTTGCGTCATCCGGATTTCCACTTTTTTCTGCTAACTCTGCCCTGCTACCAATTGATTCCTGACATCCGCAGTCACAGCATTCCCAAATATTAAGTGGTGTACCCCAATAACGGTTTCTTGAAATACCCCAATCCTGAACATTTTCAAGCCAGTTTCCAAAACGTCCTTCTCCAATTGATTTTGGAATCCAGTTAACTGTATTATTATTTGCAACTAAATCATCTTTAACTGCTGTCATCTTAATAAACCATGATTCTCTTGCATAGTAAATAAGTGGTGTATCACATCTCCAACAGTGTGGATAATCATGTTCAAATTTAGGTGCATCAAAAAGCTGTCCCTTAGCATCAAGGTCTTTTAAAACCTCAGGGTCTGCTTTTTTAACAAACAGACCTGCAAAAGGTGTCTCTTCTGTCATTTCACCCTTATCATTTACAAACTGTACAAATGGCAGTTCGTATTTACGTCCTACATTGGCATCATCCTCACCAAATGCCGGTGCAATATGAACAATTCCTGTACCATCACTCATTGTAACGTATGTGTCACATGTTACATAGAAGCCTTTCTTTCTCTGCTTGTCTGCCACCTGCTTAGCGCAATCATATAATGGCTCGTATTCTTTTCTTTCTAAATCAGCACCCTTCATAGTTTCAAGAACTTCGTATGCCGGTGCATCATCTGTAGCTAATTTTCCAAGTACGTTATCTGCTAAAGCTTCTGCAATATAATATGTGTAACCGTCATTAGCCTTAACCTTAATATATGTGTCGTTAGGGTTTACACACAATGCAACGTTAGATGGAAGTGTCCAAGGTGTTGTTGTCCATGCAAGGAAATAAGCATCCTCTCCTACCACCTTGAACCTTACTATTGCTGAACGCTCCTTAACACTCTTATATCCCTGTGCCACTTCCTGTGATGAAAGAGGTGTTCCACATCTAGGACAATAAGGAACGATTTTAAATCCTTTATATAATAATTTTTTATCCCAGATAGTTTTAAGAGCCCACCATTCTGACTCAATAAAATTGTCATCATATGTTACATATGGGTTATCCATATCTGCCCAGAAACCAACTGTTCCTGAGAAGTCTTCCCACATGCCTTTATATTTCCAAACGGATTCCTTACACTGTTTAATGAAAGGTTCCATTCCGTATTCTTCAATCTGTTCTTTTCCGTTAAGTCCAAGTTTCTTTTCTACTTCTAATTCTACTGGCAATCCATGGGTATCCCATCCGGCTTTTCGTGGTACCATATGACCCTTCATAGTCTGGTAACGTGGAATCATATCTTTAATAACACGTGTTAATACGTGACCGATATGTGGTTTTCCGTTAGCTGTAGGAGGTCCGTCATAGAATGTATATGTTTCTCCTTCCTTACGGCTATCCATACTCTTCTTGAAAATGTCATTATCTCTCCAGAACTTCTCTGTCTGTTTCTCCCTCTCAACAAAGTTAAGATTGGTTGATACTTTCTTGTACATTTTGTACTCCTTTCATTTCTATTTTACATAAGACCGTAATGGTCAGCTTTGCTTGGTTTCGGCATTGAGCCTTGCGTACTCATAGACCTTCGGTCTATTTCGCCTGGGGCTTTGCCTCGTTTCTCCAGCATTGAGCCTTGCGTACTCATAGACCTTCGGTCTATTTCGCCGCGGGCTTCGCCTCGTTTCTCCAGCATTGAGCCTTGCGTACTCATAGACCTTCGGTCTATTTCGTCGCGGGCTTCGCCCTATTCCACAGAATAAATAATCAGGGCATTATGCAAGCATATGCCTTGATTATTTATTCTGTGGAGCAAGGCTCATTGCCAACGCGTAAAAGGCTTCCGTCCTGCAAAGGACGAAAGCCTGTAATTTTCGTTTAACCACCTTTAACAGCATACTCGGAATAACCCTTTATATGTGCTCCCTTTAACGGAGGATACCGTCAACGCCTACGAAAATACTTCGGGTTGCAACTCCAGAGTGATTTTCATATATCAGCTACTCATATCCGCTCTCACCATCAACGGACTCTCTTTGATTTTTACTGATAAATTACTGTCTCTATCAAAGTCTTTTTTATTCATATATCAAACTTTATTTTATGATAAAGTTTGATGGTTGTCAACCATATAGTAATATAATTTATTATATATATCAAACAATTAAAACACCCACATAATAAATAATGCAGCAAACCGGGAAAAAGTGATTTTTCGTAAATGTCCCGGTAGGAATCGATACTTCACAGGCTGTAATCAGTGAATTGAGCCAGGAAATCATTGATTTCATGAAAAATTCCCGGTAGAAGTCGCTTCTTCACAGGCTGTAATCAGTGAATTGAGCCAGGAAATCATTGATTTCATGAAAAATTCCCGGTAGAAGTCGCTTCTTCACAGGCTGTAATCAGTGAATTGAGCCAGGAAATCATTGATTTCAT
>OKRZ01000448.1_pt1 | contig 31559 bp, 26 predicted proteins | sample 1601141 | NCBI WGS metagenome assembly OKRZ01 (sample SAMEA3541524, study PRJEB24748) | human gut metagenome | biome: human gut; feature: human-associated habitat; material: faeces | place: China | collected 2012
TAAACCATTGCATATTAACTCTCCTTTTCGCAACTCTTTTTATATTTATTAAGTTTACTGATGACACATTTGCTGTTGTTGAATTTTTTCCAAATGAGCCACATCCTAATGTAAGTGATGGCATATTTGTGTTATAAATGTCTCCTATTGCTCCATGTGTTGATGGTGAGTTTACTATTATTCTTCCTGCTTTTAAAGTTTCTGAAAATTTTAATATTGTATCTTGATTTTCACTGTGAATTGCTGCTGAGTGTCCAAGGCCACCAAATTCTAGAAGTTTTTCTGCTTTTTCAATTCCTTCTTCTTCATTTTCAACAATGTAATATGTTAAAACTGGACTTAATTTTTCTTTTGAAAATGGATAGTTGCTTCCTATTCCTTCTTCATATACAACTATTACTTTTGTATCTTCTGGTACTTCAAAGCCTGCTTCTTTTGCAATTGTATATGGTGATTGTCCTGGTACATGTGATTTTAGTTTATATCCATATTCTTCTGTATATTCAAACATTGAGTTTTGTAATTTTTGTTTTTCTTCTGGATTTACAAAGTAGCATCCAGATTCTCTCATTAATTTTTCAAATTCTTGATATATATCTTTATCTACTAATACTGCTTGTTCAGATGCACATATCATTCCATTATCAAATGATTTTGATAGTACTAAATCATTTACTGATGTTTTTAATTTTGCTGTTTTGTCTATATAACAAGGTACATTTCCTGGCCCTACTCCTAGTGCTGGTTTTCCGCATGAGTATGCTGAACGTACCATTCCTGTTCCACCTGTTGCTAATATTAGGTTTACATCTGGGTGGTTCATTAATAACCTTGTTGCTGTTATTGATGGTTCTTCTATCCATAATATGCAGTTTTCTGGTGCTCCTGCTTGAACTGCTGCATCTCTTAATATTCTTGCAGCTTCAGAACTACATTTTTGTGCTGATGGATGGAATCCAAATATTATTACATTTCTAGTTTTTGCTGATATTATTGATTTAAACATTGTTGTTGATGTTGGGTTTGTTACTGGTGTTACTCCTGCTATTATTCCAACCGGTTCTGCTATTTCTAGATATCCTTCTTCATCATTTTCATTTATTACACCAACTGTTTTTTCGTTTTTAATGCTGTGATATATATATTCTGTTGCAAACATGTTCTTTGTTATTTTGTCTTCATATATTCCTCTTCCTGTTTCTTCTACTGCCATTTTTGCTAGTTCCATATGATGTTCTAGTCCTGCCATTGACATTGCTTTTACAATGTTATTTACTTGCTCTTGATCTAGTTTTAAATATTCTTCTGATGCCTTTTTTGCCTTTACAACTAATTCATCTATCATCTTTTGTATTTTTTCTTCTTCTAAATTTTCTGCCATAAGATTTCCTCCTTGGTATTATTTTATCCTTTTTTATTATATATTATTAGAAAAATTTGTCAACTCTTTTAAAATATAAAAAGAAGCATTTTTTATAAAATGCCTCTTTTTTCAATATTTTAATACAAATATTTTTGTGGGTTTACATGTTCGCCATTAATTCTTATTTCAAAATGTAAATGTGGTCCTGTTGAATTACCTGTACTACCTACTAAGGCTATTACATCTCCTGCTTTTACTTCTTGACCTTCTGTTACATACATTTTGCTAGTATGTGCATACCAAGTTTCTACACCGTTTCCATGATCTACTTTTACCAAGTATCCATATGATCCACTATATTTAGCACATGTTACTTTTCCATCTGCAACTACTTTGATTTGAGTTCCTTTGCTTGCTGCTATATCTAATCCTGTGTGTGTTGATACTCTTATTTTACTACTAGCCCCATATCTTGAAGAAATTGTTCCTGATACTGGTAGTGTTGCTATTTTTATTCCATTTATTTGAGTTATTTCATTTTCTGTATTTGTTTTAATGTCTAACTTTTCTATTATATTTTCTTTTGCAACTTCAAGTGTATTTGCATTTAAATCTTTTTCATTATTAGTTGTTTTTTCGCTAATTTCTAATTCTACATTTTGATTTGATACTTCCTTTATGTCTTCTACTAATTTTTCTGCTGTTTCTTTGTCTGCCACACTTTCAATCGCTTTGCCATTATATGCTATTTCATAATATTTATATGTTATTTCGAGTTCATTTTGCAATGCTATTATTACATCACTTTCATTATCTTGTTGTGTTCTTTCTACTAATTTTAATTCATATTCTGGAGTTGTAGTTAATTTCACATTTTCCACATTTTTGTTACTGTAGTTTTCTATGTTATTTTTTATTGATTCGTTTAACGCTTTTTTATTATTTATATACCCTACTTCTTCTCCAGAAATCTTTACTTCATACATTGGTTTATATTTTATTAATATTATCGCGATTATAAAACCAATTGCTATTAAAGCAATATTTAAAAATTTTAATGTTTCTTTTGTATAAAACTTAAATTTTTTTATACTAATATAATCCACTCTCCTTTTTAATTCTTAAGCGCGAACATCTTTTATTATACTATATATTTTGCTCATTTTCAAATTATGTATACCTTATTTGCTATTTTTTCCTTTTTTTTCTAGTTATTAATTATTATTTTTGTTTATTTTTATTATTTTTACTCTTTTTTACTCTTTTTTTCATAATTTTTCTTTTATTTTTGTTTAAATTTATTTTTAGTATTTTAAATTATTACAATTTTCGACACGCTTTTTAAGTATTTTTTTAATTGTTTAGGCTTTTATTGATTTATTAGTTTATTTTTCTCGTTTTGTTACTTCAAAACTTATAAGTTAAATGATATATTATTGTTATAAATTTGAACGATAATTGCAAAGTTATAAAATTTGGAACTTAAAATTTAAAAATTTTGGTTCCAATAAACGGAGCGAATAAAGTGAAAGGATGGTGATAAAGATGGCAATCGATTATAGTGTTATTGGTTCTAGAATAAAACAAGCTAGACTTGCTAAAAATATGACTCAAGAAGATTTAGCAGATAAAATTGATATTTCTGTTGCTTTCTTAAGTAGAGTAGAAAGAGGTAATTCTCATATTAATTTAAAAAGATTAAATCAATTATGTGGTTTATTAGATGTTTCAGAAGGTTATTTACTAAATGGTGCTTCTAGCAGTTCTGAAAATTATTTAGATAAAGAATTTACTGATTTGATTAAAAGTGTTTCTCCAGAGAAACAAAAATTAATTTATAATGTTGCAAAAACAATTGCTGAAACAGATATGAATGAAGAATAATAATAAAAAATTGCCAATAAGGTTAAAATCTTTTGGCAATTTTTTAATTTATTGTGGTATTTGTTGGTCCTGTTCCTACAACAGCTTCTTGTAAAGAGCGCCACGTATTACATCCAATTATTCCATCTGCTGTTAATCCTCTTGATTTCTGATAATTGATTACAGCATTTTGAGTTGCTGCTCCAAATATTCCGTCTAGTCCATTTGTTCTAAATCCTAATGTATTTAAATCATCTTGAGCTATACATACATAGTTGCTTAAACTTCCTCTTTTTAGTTGTGGAAATCCACCAGTTGAACATGCTGGTTTTCCAAATCGTTTATCAAAATGTACCCATGTTGGCGTTAATGAAATCGGTTCAACATAATACCATACTCCTGAATTTTTTGCTGAATTCCATAGTCTTGTTCTTTGTGTAGAGCTTAGTGTTTGCCCTACGTCAAATGCTACTCCTGCATAATGTTGACTTTGGTTTCCGATGTCCTCCTTCATATGGCCTTTTAAATGCAAAACCTACTGGTATAGGAGCTCCAAAAATATATCTTTGGCTATTCCAACTTTGCATTGTTCTTTTTGTTGTCCATAATATATTGCTTTTGCTTGAGCCTCTAAATTCTCTTACCCTTAATGTTCCATTTGTATTATATGGCATTGGTTCTGCCTCACCTCTATAGTATGTTTCCATTCTATCTGTATCATTATTAAATACTAATATTTTTGCCAAAAGAAAACCCCCTCATATATTTTTTATTTTATTATATGAGGGGATATATGTATTTGTTACTATTTTACTTCCTTGCATCTAACTATTACTCTTAATTTGCTATCATTTGTACATGTTATTAAAGTAAGTTCTTTTCTTCCTCCTGTTAATTGTGTTGTATCGCTTGTATCGTTAGGATCTACTGTGTGTTTATCGTATACTTCATAATTTATAGTTCTTCTTGTTAGGTCAGTTAATTTTACTGTATCTCCAACTACTAAATTGGGAACTTTACTAAAGAATTTACTATTTCTATAGTTATGTCCTACTATACAGAAATTACCTACTTCATTTGGGTCACATCCGTGGTATTTAACTGGTGAGCTTTTTAGTAGTGATTCTGTTTCTTCTAGGCTTCCTGTTTCACCTTGTAATACTGTATATTTTACATTTATTTTTGGTATTTCTACTGTTGAAATAATTTTATATTTATATCCTCCTGCATTTGTTTTCCATTCTGCTTGATTATTTGCATTTGCTACATTTGTTTTTTCTTCGTTGCTAGGTTGTATAGTTTCTTCTTGGTTGTTGTCTTCTGTTTGACTGTCTAAAACTACTAGAAGTATATCATCTTTTGCAATTGTTGTATCTTCTACTTTTGTTTCTGATAAAGTTTGATTCATATCAGCTAATAATTGTTCTGATGCTGCTGCACTTTTATTTCTGTCATACTCTGCATATATATAAAGAGAAGTTAGAATGCATACAACAAAAAGTGATATTATAAAATAAAATTTATATATCTTCTTTTTTCTCTTTAGTTCTGGTGTTATATATAATTTTTCTGTAACTAAAATTTGATTCATTCTAACCTCCTTATAAAATACAATCCTTTATAAATTATAACATATTTACTAATATTTTTAAACTTTTTTTATAAATTATCTGAAATTTTTTCAAATTGTTCTAATGTTAATTCTTCTGGTCTTATGTTTTCATTTATTTGTAGTGATTTTAATAATTCTATTCCTTGATTTTTATTTTCAAATATTTTATTATTTGTCAATGAATTTAATAGTGTTTTTCTTTTTTGCATAAATGCGCATTTTATTACTTTGAACATTTTTTCTTTGTTTTTAGGTGTAACAATTGGTTCTTTTCTTATATTTAATTTTATTACTTTTGATGTTACTGCAGGTTCTGGGATAAATGAACTATTAGGTACTTCCATTATTGCTTCTGATGTTGCATAATAATATACTGCATATGTTATTGCTCCTGTGTTTTTTTCTCCTGGGATAGCAATTAGTCTGTCTGCTACTTCTTTTTGTATCATTACTGTTATGCTTTCTAATTCTAACTCTTCTTCTAATAATTTCATTATTATTGGTGTTGTGATATAATATGGTAAGTTTGCTACTATTTTTACATTTTTTATTTTTCCTTCCGCTTTTTCTTTTTCTATTATATTTTTTAAGTCTACTTTTAGTACATCATTATTTATTAATTCAAAATTATTATATAAAGAAAATCTATCTTTTAGTATTTGTAGCATCTTTGTGTCTAGTTCTATACATATTACTTTTCCAGCTTTTTCTAGTAAATATTTTGTTAGTGTTCCAAGCCCTGGGCCTATTTCTATTACTAAGTCCTGTTTGTCTATATTGCTACAATCTACTATGTTTGTTACTACTTCTTCGTTTATTAAAAAGTTTTGTCCTAGATTTTTGTTTGCTTTTATGTTGTATTTCTTCATTATGAATCTTGTTTCTTCTAAAATATTTTCCATTTTTGTTCCTTGTATATTGAATTTAGGTTTTTTGAATTTGGTTTTGCCTATAAACCTTTTTCTTTTTATTTACTTTTGTATTATATCATTTTTTGCTTTTTTATTCAATATTTTGTTTTCTGTATTTTTATCACTATTATTAAATACAGATATTTGACTTTTATGGAATATTTTGTTATGCTTTAATTAACGTAACCTTATAAAATAATAAGTCCTTTGAATAAAGGCACATTAGAAAAGGAAGGTAACATTATGTTTGATTCAGAAAATTTTAAGTACTTAGTAATTTGTTGCACTACAGATTCCTCTAATTTATTGGATGATATTTTAGAGAAAAGACGGGAACAAATCAAAAAATCTTTTGTCTCCACGGCTGTATGTTCTGGTTTAGTTAAAGATACGGCAGAGAAGATGTCCGATGATTTTTTTATAGCGGTTTGTTTTTATGTTAAGCATCTCTTTGGAAAAGTATTGGCTAATTTTTCTAAGAAGAATCCTGAGATACTTGATACCACTTTTATGATGCTATTGCTTGATATTAGTACCCCGTCAAATGGCATGTTTAATTCGGTAGTGTCTACCGCGTTTTACTATACTTTTGTTCCTTTTTTAGATCTACATTTTCCCTCCCTTTAAGGGAGGGAATGTACCTCATATTATCTGTTTTATATGATTTATATTGAATTTTCCACTTTTTATTAATATTTCCACAACATCAAACCTGATATATTCATTTATCATTTTGTTTTTATATAAAAAATATCTAGCGGTTTTTAATATATGTTTCATTTTTTGTTTTGTTACAGCTTCTGATGGAAGGCCAAATACTATATTGCTACGGCTTTTTACTTCTATAAACACAATCTCATTTTTATCTTTTGCAATAATATCAATTTCACCCTGTTTGCAATAAAAATTTTTTTCTAAAATAGTATATCCTTGTTTTTGCAAGTACTCAGTTGCAAGATTTTCGCCTGCATTTCCAAATTGTTTTTTTATATGTATTTTCATATTTTTTTCTTTTCTCCCTTATAATGTTTAATAATTTTCAGCATTTTTTATAATTATTTCCTGGAAGTGCTACTATTTTTTCTTCAAGCTCAAGCATCATTAACTTGTAGTTTATTTCATTAATTGACATGTGTGTTATTTTTACTATTGCATTAATATGTTTCGGTTCTTCATAGCTTAAGATATCATAGATTTCTTTTAATTCCTGCGAAACTTCTTTTTCTTTTTGTTTTATAATTTCTTTTTTCTTTAAATTTAATTCAGGATATTTTTTTATAATCTCTTCTGGTTTTGTTACTAAAAATGCTCCTTGTTGTATTAATCTGTTTGGTGTTATGCCTTTTGGATTGTCTAAACTTGATGGTATGCAAAATACATTTTTTTCTAGCTTTCTGGTTATTCTTGCTGTAACACTTGTACCACTTCTATGTCCCCCTTCTACTACTAATGTTCCAATTGATAAACCTGCTACTATCCTATTTCTTTCTAAAAAATGCTCATATGTTGCCTCTTCATTTTCTTTATATTCGCTTATTACAAGGCCTTCATTTTCTAATATTTGCTTATATAGTTTTTTATTTTTTTCTGGGAATATATTGTTAAATCCACATGGTAGTACTGCTATTGTTTGCCCCTGTGTTTTTAGGCTTGTAGTGTGTGCTATTTCATCTATTCCCTCAGCCATTCCGCTTACAATTGTTAATCCATATAGGCTTAATTCTTTTGTAAATTCTTTTGCCATTTTTTCTCCGTATTGTGTTGGTTTTCTCGTTCCTATTATTGATATTCCGATTCATTTTTAATAGTTCCATGTTTCCTTCTACATATAACACTTGTGGTGGTTGTTTTAGTTTTTTTAATTGTTCTGGATATATTGGATCTGATATACTTATTTCCATTAAAATTTATCTCCATATTTTCTGTCTAAATTTCTATATTGAATTGCTTCTAAAATGTGTTGTTTTTCTATGTTCTCTTTTTCTTCTAAGTCTGCTATTGTTCTGGCTACTTTTAATATTCTTGAATATGCTCTTGCACTTAGTCCTAGCTTATTAAATGCTTGTTCTAGTATTGTTTTAGATTGTTCATCTATTTTGCAATATTTTTCTATCATTTGTGGCGTAAGTTCTGCATTTGAATAAATCCCTGTATTTTTATACCTTAAGTATTGTATTCTTCTTGCTTTATTTACTCTTTCTTTTATTTGTTTTGATGTTTCTGGTTTTGTATCTGAATTTAATTTTTCATATTTTACCGGTTTTACTTCAACATGCAAGTCTATTCTGTCTAGTAATGGTCCACTTATTCTATTTAGATATTTTTCTATTGCTATCCTGGAACAGTTGCAGTTTTTTTCTTCACTTCCATAATATCCGCATGGGCATGGGTTCATGCTTGCTATAAGCATAAAGTTTGATGGATATTCTACTTTTGAATATAGTCTCGATATTGTTACTTCTTTGTCTTCTAGCGGACCTCTTAGTATTTCAAGTGTGGTTCTATTAAATTCTGGTAATTCGTCTAAAAACAAAACACCATTATGTGCTAAACTTATTTCTCCTGGTTTTGGATTTCTTCCACCACCTATCATTGATGTTGGTGATATTGTGTGATGTGGGCTTCTAAATGGTCTAGTTGTTACAATTCCTATGTTGTTGTCCAGTATACCAGATATACTATGTATTTTTGTTACATCTAATGATTCTTCAAATGTTAAGTCTGGCAATATTGTTGGTATTCTTTTTGCTATCATTGTTTTTCCTGAACCTGGTGGACCAATTAATATGCAGTTGTGTCCTCCTGCTGCTGCTATTTCTAATGCTCTTTTTACATTTTCTTGTCCTTTTACTTCTGAAAAGTCTAGTTTTTCTTTACTTTTTTTGTTAAATATTTTTAATATGTCTATTTGTGCTTTTTCTATTTTTTTATTTCCGTTTAGATAGTCTATTACTTCTTGTAAATTTTGTACTCCTATTATTTCTAAATTTTGTATAACTGCTGCTTCTCTTTCATTTGCCTTTGGGAGTATTACTTTTCTAATTCCTAAATTCATTGCTTCTATACACATTGGTAATACTCCATTTATTCTGTTTATTTTTCCATCTAATGATAATTCTCCTATAAATATTGTGTTTTCTAGTTTGTTGTTTATTATTTCTTTTTGAGCTATTAGTATTCCTATTGCTATTGGTAGGTCGTAACTTGTTCCTTCTTTTTTTGTACTTGCTGGTGCTAAGTTTATTATTATTCTTCTGCTTGGAAATTCTACGTTTGAGTTTTTTATTGCTGATTTTATTCTTTCTTTTGACTCTTTTACACTTGTGTCTGGCAGGCCTACTATTTCAAATGTTGGTAGCCCTCCTGTTATGTCTGTTTGTACTTCGACTAAACTTCCTTCTATTCCGGTTAATGAAATTGTTTTTATGTTTGATATCATCTGTTTTCCTTTCTTTTTTCATATTTTGTTACATTTTACTATTTCATATATTTTTATTTACTAATATATGAAACTTTAAAATGTAACAATCTTTTATTGTTTTTATTTAAAATTTACTAAATTTATTGATTTTTAAATATCTTTAATATAAAATAATGTTATAATTTTTAACAAAAGAGTGGTGAAAATATTGAATAAAAAAAACAACCAAAAAAATAATAAAAATACAAATAAAAAAGTAACAAAAATAAATACTGAATTTAAATCTCAAAATTTTATATATACAAAAAAAATTAAAACAATATTTATAGTAATAATTTTAATTTTTGCACTATTGATAGGTAGAATCGGCTTTCTACAATTTGTACAAGGAAATTATTTAAAAGAACTTGCATATAATCAGCAATCTATTAATCAAATTATCAGTCCTAAAAGGGGTTCTATTTATGATTCTACTGGTAAAGTGCTTGCTACTAGTGCTTCTGTTGATACTATAACTATAAACCCTGAAAAAATAAAAGATTCTAAAAATTCTGATAATACTCAAGCTTTAAAAGAAAAGGTTGCTAAAGCTTTTTCTGATATTTTTGAACTTGATTATGATGAAACTTTAAAAAAGGTTACAGGTACTTCAAAAGTTGAAACTATTGCCAAAAAAGTAGAACAATCTAAAGTTGATCAATTAAAAAAATGGATGGATGAAAATAATGTTTCTGTTGGAATAAATATTGATGAGGACACAAAAAGATATTATCCATATAGTACTGTTTTATCTCAGGTTATTGGTTCTTGTGGTAGTGACAATCAAGGCTTAGCTGGTATTGAAAATAAATGGGATAAGGTCTTAGCTGGTACTCCTGGTAAAATTGTTAGTTCAAAAAGTGCTAGTCAAGAAGAAATTCCTAATACTGAGGAAACCTATATTGCTGCTGAAAATGGTAGTGATTTAACTCTTACTGTTGATTTAAATATTCAAACTATTGTTGAAAAATATTTAAAGCAAGCAGTTGTGGATAATAATGTTGAAAATGGTGGTAATTGTATTGTTATGAATCCTAAGACTGGTGATATATTGGCAATGGCCACTTATCCAAATTATGATTTAAATCAACCTTTTACACCTAATGAATATGTAGCAAAAACTTATGATTCTTTAAATAGTGAAGAGAAGGTAAATGCAATTTATAAGATGTGGTCTAATAAGTCTGTTTCTGAGTTATATGAACCTGGTTCTGTTTTTAAGCTTATTACTGCATCTGCCGCATTAGAAGAAAATATTACTGGTACAGATGTTAGTGGCGATTTTTATTGTCCTGGTTATGAAATGGTAGATGGAGTTAGAATAAATTGTTGGAAAACAGATGGTTCTCATGGTTCTCAATCTTTAAGAAAAGCATTAGAAAATTCATGTAACCCTGCACTTATTCAATTAGGTTCTAGAATCGGTACTGCTACTTTATATAAATACTATAAATCTTTTGGATTCTTTGATACAACTGGTGTAGATTTGCCTGCTGAGGCTAGTTCTATTTTTAAAGAACAATCTACTGTTATACCTGTTGAAAGAGCAACTTATTCATTTGGGCAACGTTTTAGTATTACTCCTTTGCAAATGATTACTGCAATTTCTGCAATTGCTAATGATGGTATTTTGATGAAACCAAGAATTGTAAAATCTATTACTAATACGGATACTGGTGCTGTTACAAATATTGATACAGAAGAAGTTAGACAAGTTATTTCTACTGAAACAGCTTCAAAGGTTAAATATATGATGCAATCTGTTGTTGAAGATGGTACTGGTTGGAGAGGCGGAGTTACTGGTTATACTGTTGGTGGTAAAACTGGTACTTCTGAACCAAGAGCTGGTAGAGAAGATATTGATGGTTATGTTGCTACTTATGTTGCAATTTCTCCTGTTGAAGATACTCAAGTTGTTTTATTACTTAATTTATATAAACCTCCAAAGAGTAATCACCAAGGTGGAACATTGGCTGGACCTGTTGTTTCACAAATGTTAACTGAAATTTTACCATATTTAGGAATTCCATCAGATGCTGAATCTACTGATGATTCTGATTTAATTACAGTTCCTGAGGTTAGAAATAAAACTATTGCAGAAGCAGAAAAGGTTCTTACAAATGCTGGTTTCACTTCAAAAATTACAACTTCTAATGATAAAAATAGTACAGTTGTTACAGATCAAGTTCCAAAGCCAGGTGTTTCTTTATCAAAAGGATCTACTATTATGCTTTATGATCAAGATACTCGTGTATCTACAACTGTTCCAGATTTAACAGGAAAAAGTAAATATCAAGCAACTTCTGAATTAAAAAATGCAAATTTAAATATTAGTATTGAGGGCTCTGGTACTGTTGTTTCACAAGATCCGCCTAAAGGTTCTAATGTTGATGCTGGTACTGTAGTAAAAGTCACATTAAAGTCACATTAATATAATTTTGTTTTAAGAGGGATGTAAAAATCCCTCTTATTCCATTTTTTCTTCAAGCCAATATTTTTCTACAAGTTCATCTAGCTTTTCTATATATTTGTTTTTATTTTTTATTTTTTCTAATGTATATTCATTTGCTCCTTTTAAATATTGAATCCATTGTTCTTTTCCTGTCATATTATTTTCATCGTAACATTTAAATTTTGGTAATTCTATTGTATACATTTCTAATTCTTCAAGTTTTATATTTCCTTCATTCGTTTTTATTCTTATTATTTTTTGATATTCTTTTGAAGAAAAATATTTAAAGTCTAGTAAGTTTATTGTTATTGTTTTTGCAAATTCTCTATTATCTCCATATTCTAGTTGATTTAGATGAATTTGAGAATAATACATTAACATTTTGGTTTGTACATATATTCCATCTATAAATTGAATTCCTATATTTATTTCTTCATTTTCTGCTGTTGTTACTCTTACATCTGCTATTCCAAAATTTTCTTCCTTTGGTAGGTATTTTTCTATCTTTTTTAAATATGGATTTAATGATATTTCTTTTATATTAATATCTAATATTGCTTCTATTAAGTTTTTTAGAATGTCTAAACAATCTTCAGAATTTAATATTCTTCTGAAAACATAGTTACTGTTTGATACAAACTTTTGATTCACTTTATGCGTTTTCACCTCCATTTTTAATGTTTTAAATTTGGATTTTTTAAAATTAGATCTAATTTAATTTTGATTAAAAGTTTTTGATTTAAAATTTAAATAGATTATAACTGCTTATTTTTGTTGTGTCAATATTTTTCTTTATTTTTATAAAAAAATCGACCGCAAAATTCGACATTTTGAGAACTTTGCGGTTTGTTATTTACTCTTTATTTAAATATTCTACTACTTCTTCTATACTTTTTTGTGGTGTTGAGGCTCCTGCCATTATTCCTATTGTATTTGCATTTTTTATATTATTTTGTGAATTTTCTAATTCTTTGTATGTTTCTATACAAAGAGCTTTTTTGCAATTTTCTATTGCTACTTCATATAATTTTTTTGTATTAGAGCTGTTTTTTCCACCTATTATTATCATAATATCAACTTTTTTTGATAATTCTTTTGTTTCTATTTGTCTTTGTTCTGTTGTTGCACATATTGTATTTTTTATTACTAATTCTATATTTTTTGGTAATTCATTTTCTATTATTTCTTTTATAATATAAAATTTTTCTAAACTATATGTTGTTTGTGAGATTACTAAAAGTTTTTTTATTCCTGATTTTTCTAGTTTTTCTAATGCTTTAAATGTGTCATCTTCTTTTTCTATTATATATGAGTTTTTATTGCAATGACTTATTGTTCCTAAATTTTCTGGATGTTTTGAACTTCCACATAAAAATACAAAATAACCTTTTTGTGAGTAATCTTCTACTATTTTGTGTATTCTTAATACATTTGGACATGTATAATCTTTTAATTCTATATTTCTTTTCTTTGCCTCTTCGTAAATTTCTTTTGGGACTCCGTGTGCTCTTATTATAGTTGTTCCCTTTGCATCTTCTATATTCTCTATGAATTTTATTCCTTGTTCTTCCAAATCATTTATAACTTGCTTATTATGCACTATTTCGCCTAGACAATAGACATTTTTTGAGTTTTTATTTTCATTTTTTGCCCCATCTACTGCTTTTTTTACCCCATAGCAAAATCCAGCTGTTTTTCCTACTAGTATCTCCATATTTCGTTCCTTTCTGTTATTTTACCATTTCTAATATTTCTTTTTTTAATTCTTCAACAATTTTATCTTGTGGTATTTTTCTAATTATTTTTCCTTTTTTGAATAACAATCCTTCTTTTATTCCCCCTGCTATTCCTATATCTGCATTTTTGGCTTCTCCTGGTCCGTTTACAGCACATCCCATAACTGCAACAGTTATATTTGAATCTATTGTTTGCAAGAATTCTTCTACTTCTTTTGCAATTGGAATTAAATCTATTTGTGTTCTTCCACATGTTGGACACGCTACTATTGTTGGTGAATTTTTGTATAAATTGCAGTCTTTTAGAATTTCTTTTGCTACTTTTATTTCTTTTATTGGTTCATCTGAAAGCGAAACTCTTAATGTGTCTCCTATTCCTTCTCTTAGTAATATTCCAAGTCCTATACTTGATTTTATTGTTCCACTAAATTCTGTTCCTGCTTCTGTTATTCCTAAATGTAGTGGGCAGTTAAATGTTTTTGCAGCTTCTTCATATGCTGATATACACAAGTCTAAATTTGATGCTTTTAATGATATTGCATAATCATAAAAATTTAATTTTTCTAGTATATCTACATGTCTTTTTGCACTTTCTACCATTGCTTTTGCAGTTGGTTTTCCATTATATTTTTCTAGTAAATCTTTTTCTAATGAACCACCATTTACACCTATTCTGATTGGTATATTTTTTTCTTTACATTTATCAACAACCATTTTTACTCTTTCTTCTGAGCCTATGTTTCCTGGGTTTATTCTTACTTTATCAACTCCTGCATCTATTGCTTCTAATGCGATTCTGTAATCAAAATGAATGTCGGCAACTATTGGGATGTGTATTTGTTTTTTTATTTCTTTTATTGCTTTTGCGTCTTCTATATCTAGACATGCTACTCTTATTATTTCACATCCTGCTTTTTCTAAATTTAATATTTGTTTTACTGTTGCATTTATGTCCTTTGTTTTTGTGTTACACATTGATTGTATTACTACTTTGTTTTGTCCTCCTATTTGGACATTTCCTACCATTATTTTTCTTGTATTTTCTCTTTTCATTTTTTACCTCTTTTTATTTCGATACTTTTTATTTTAAATATTTTTAACCTCGGTTCTTTTGGGACATTTTTGTCCAATCAGAAAAGTCCCTACTGGACCAAACTAGACAAAAAGTGTCCAAAAAGAACCGTCCCTTTTGGACATATAACAAAAAATAGAAAGAACTTATCTTTCTATTTCTTTGTTGCTATATAATATCCTACTCCTCTTTTTGTTATTAGTATTTTAGGACTAGATGTGTCTTTTTCTATTTTTTCTCTTATTCTTCTTACTGTAACGTCAACTGTTCTTATGTCTCCATAATATTCATATCCCCATACTTTTTCTAGTAGTGTTTCTCTTGTAATTACTTGGCCTGGTTGTGATGCTAAGAATTTTAGCACTTCAAATTCTCTTAGAGTTAGGTCTATTATTTCTCCTCTTACTTTTACTTCAAATCTGTCTAAGTCTAGTTCTAAATCATTTACTTTTATTATATTGTCTGCTTCTGTTTCTGATATTTCTTGTATTGGTTCTTTTTTTACATTTGATATTTCATTTTTTCTTAAATTTGCTTTTACTCTTGCCATTAGTTCTCTTACACTGAATGGTTTTGTTATATAGTCATCTGCTCCTAATTCTAGTCCTACTATTTTATCTATTTCTGCATCTTTTGCTGTTAACATTAATATCGGTATATTTAAGTAATTTTTTACTCTTTTACACACTGTTAGCCCATCCATTTTTGGTAACATTATATCTAGTAACATTAAATCTGGTTTTTGTTCTAATGCCATATTTACTGCTGTTACTCCGTCTGTTGCTTCTAGTGTTTCATATCCTTCTTTTTTTAGATTATATACTAGTACATCTATTATTGCTTGTTCGTCATCTACTACTAGTACTTTTTTTGTTTCTTTTTCTAAATTTTCTTCCACAAAAAATTCCGCCTTTCTGTAGCCTTCTTTTATACTAGTATTTATATCACAATTTTTTTGAATATACAAGTATTTGATTGATTTTTTCTTTTAATTTTGTCATTATTGGTTGCAATTCACTGTTTATATAATCTTATTGAAGAGGATTTCAAATATTATATATACAATCTTTTATTTAAAGTAATTTTCTATGCTGTGAATTGTAATCATTATTAATAATTATTCTATCATTTTAAAAAAAAAGTGAGACAAATTGGACTATCCCTCTTGTCTCACATTAAAACCTCTACATTAAAAATTCCGTTTTCTTCAAGTCTTATTTCTTTTTGTTCTCCTAATTCTACTCCATTTACAATAACCCTTTCAACACCTGTATTTTTTCCATTTGGATTTTTAACATTTATATTATATATAGCCTTTTTCCACTTATATTTTATGCTATATTCTTTCCAAGAGTTTGGAATACATGGTTCTATTTTTAATACTCCATTTTCTATTTTTAACCCCAATATATTTTCAATTCCGGCTTTATAATACCAACTTGCTGAACCAGTGTACCATGTCCACCCCCCTCTTCCTGCTAAATTACTTGCTCCATAAATGTCTGCTGGTATTACATATGGTTCCACTTTGTATTTTTTGCTACTTTCTTTAGTACGCGCATGTTCTATTGGATTTATCATTCTGTATATTTCAGTTGCTTTGTCTCCAAATCCTAACATTGATTCTGCTATTATTACCCAACAACTTGCATGTGTATATTGTCCCCCGTTTTCTCTGACTCCTGGCATGTATGATTTTATATATCCTGGATTTAGTTTTCCTTTTTCAAATGGTGGATCTAGTAATTTTACTATTCCATTTTCTCTGTCTATTAAGTGATTTTCTAAACTTTCCATTGATATATATTTTTTGTCATTGTCTCCTGCTTTTGAGATTGTGCTCCAACTTTGTGCTATGCTGTCTATTCTACATTCGTCATTTTCCATACTTCCTAGTGTGTTTCCATCATCCATAAATGCTCTTTTGTACCATCTTCCATCCCATCCATTTGAGTTTAGTGTTCTTTTTAATTGTTGCATTATTAATTTATATTTTTCTATTTTGTTTTCAATAGTCGCTTCATTTTCTAATAAATCGTTTTTTATTTGTTCCATAATTTTTGTAAATCTATCTAGCACGTTATACAAGAAAAATCCAAGCCATACACTTTCGCCTTTACCTTTAGGTCCTACATTGTTCATCCCATCGTTCCAGTCTCCACTTCCTATTTTAGGCAAACCGTTTTCTCCAAAGTTTAGGCTTCTTTCTATTGCTTTTATACAGTGTTCATATATGCTTCCCGTTTCTTTTGTATATTCAAATTTATCGTATCTTTCATCTTCATTTTCTTCAAGTTCTTTTCCTACTAAATATGGTGTTTTTTCATTTAAAATGCTCATATCTCCTATAAATTCTATATATTCACATGTTAAATATACAAGCCACAATAAGTCGTCTGACATTCTGGTTCTTATTCCTTTGCCTGTTTCTTCATGCCACCAGTGTTCTACATCACCTTCTAAAAATTGTTGTTTACTATGTTTTATTATTTGATTTTTTAACATTTGTGGCTCTAAATATTTTAGTGCTAGTGTGTCTTGTAGTTGGTCTCTAAATCCATATGCTCCACCTGATTGGTAATATCCTGTTTTACCTAATAATCTACTTTGCATTGTTTGATATATATCCCAGCCATTCAATATGATGTTCATAGATTCAAGTGGTGTATATACTTGCAGTCTTCCTAGTAGTTCACGCCAATAAGTTTTTACATTTTCAAGTTCTTGCTTACAATTTTGTATTTTACTGTATTTATATGCAATGTTTTTGCTGTCTATAATTGATTCTTCTGCTCCTAATAAAAATACAATTTCTTTTTCTGATAGGCTGTCTAATTCTACTTCTATTTCATATGCTATGCATGGCTTTTTTCCTAGACTGTTTTCGTTGTTTAAACTTGATTTTTTTACCCCATCTGGGTTTGATATATTTCCGTTTCCTAAAAAGAAGTTTTTGTCTCCTGTATAACTTTTTATTTTTTCACTACTTGATACATAAATAATATCATTTTTGAATTCTGAGTTATATAAATTTTGTGAACATATTATATTGTTATTTTTATCATATTTTAAATTTATATATCCATTTGATTTAAGCTCATCTTCTCCTAATACTGGTTTCATATAATATATAATTTTTATTGTTTTTCTACTTAAGTTCATATTTTTTAATTTTAAAATTTGTATTTTTACACTGTCTTCTTTTGGTACAAAAACTTCTAATTCTTGTTCTATTCCATTGCTTTTATGAATAAATTTAGCATAACCAAATCCATAAATCACATTATAATTTTTATTATCTGGCATAGGGTTTAGTCCGAGTGACCAAACCTTTTTTGTTTCTTGATCTTTTAAATATATTATTTCTGATGGTATGTCATAGTTTGGTTGATTTTCCCATGATGTTACTCTATTTAGTCTGCTGTTTTTGTACCAAGTATATCCCCCCATATTTTCTGTGACTAATGTTCCAAATTTTTTGTTTGCCATTATGTGTGACCATACTGTTGGAAGTCTGTTTTCTTTGTTTGTTCTTATTAAATATTCTTTTCCATCTGCTGAAAATGCTCCATATTCGTTGTAATATTTTAAGTCTTGTGTGTTTTGTAAAATGTCTATGTTTTCTTGATTTTCTGGTTCAATAATTATATTTTCTGGTTCATTTGGAATTTTTTTATATTTTTCTAAATATTCTTCTTCTATATCTTTTAATGAATTATTTAGTCCTCCTTTTTTTGCATCTATTATTATTCCTGCAATAAATTGCAATAAATTCATATCTTCTTTGCTTATTTCGTTTTTGTTTAATTGGAAGATTCCGCCTCTGATATTTTTTAAATATGATAATTGACTGTTTAAAATTACTTCTTCTATATCTTCCATTACATAATTTTCATAGCTGTATTTTTCTTCATCTATAATTACAAGTTCTGTTTCAAATCCTTTTGTTCTTATAAATTCATATGCTTTTAATGCTTCTTTTACAACATAGGTATCGTTACTATCTTTTATTTTTACTAATATTATTGGTATGTCTCCTGAAATTCCATATTTCCAAAGTTCACTTTGACTATATTTTTCTTTTGGTAATTTTTCTAAATTGATTTTTTTAGATGGATTATTGAAAATTATATATGATAATATTTTTTGATAATCTCGTATTTGTGAACCTTTTATTCTTAAATATCTTGTTTGTGCTTCATTTTTTGCTTTTGATAGTTCAAATGCCTTTTTGATGTTTTCTTCAACTGAATATTTTTTTATATTTTCTATTACTTTTTCTTTTGTTTCTCCGACTGCTATAATTAAATTTATTTCTGTTTTTTCTTGTTTTTTTGTTTTCATTGTTCTTTTTAATGCAACAACTGGTTCTGTTACTAGCCCTATTTTTTTAGAAAATGGACTTGAGTTTTTTACCATTTGTGGTATTCCTATATTTCCTCTTCCTGTGAACTTTTCTGCGTCTATTTCATACTCTAAATCCCCAATTGTTTCACTATTTGTGGATAAATTTACTGCCATATATATTTCTTGTTCATGCTCTGCTTTTTTTCTTCTTTTTACGATTATGCTGTTTGTTTCATGGTCAAAATCAAACATTAAAAATAAATTATTAAATGCTGGATGTGCATAGTCTTGTTCTTTTGGTGATAATACTGGCTCAAAGTGAGATGTTACTTCTAGTATTTCGTCTTCGTTTCCTAAATTTTCTAATGATAGTTTTCTTATTTCTACTGGTTCATCTGGTGCTATTATTGTTTCAATTTTGGTTTTTATATTATCATTTATCATTTCTTGTTCCATTTTATCTGGCATAAAACTTATCTGATATTTTCCGTTGTTTGGACTATAATTTGAACTCCATATTTTTTTTGATTTTATATTTTTTATATCGAAAAATATTCCTTGTGGATAGTCATCTGTACTTTTGAATCTGTTTATTAATATATTTTTGTATTTGCTTGCTCCTTCTCCTTTTTGGTTCATTGCAATAAAGTAATCTTCATTTGCTATAACATTTCCTCTTATTAATCTTTCATCTATTTTTTTGTATGTGTCTTGGATGTAGTCTTCATAATCAACATATTTAAATTTTTCTACTTTTTCTTTGTTTTCTTTTGTTATTATTGCCGTTTCTGGCATGGTTTCTTGCAATAGAATGCTTACCGCATTTATTTCTGGATTTTCTATAAATCTTTTTTGCAGAATATTGTTGTTAAATAAATTGTTTATAGATAATAAAATTAAACTTTGATGATGTGCCATATATGTTTTTACTGTTTCTGCTTTGCTTCCTTTTTTTAATCTTTCTGGTGTAAAATCTATTGATTCGTAAAATCCATATTTATTATACATTCCGTATTTTTCTAATATTTTTAAGTTTTGATATACCTCTTTTGGATAATCTGTTATTGCCAAAACACTTCCATATGTTGCTACAACCATCTCATCTGCTAAACCTCTTTTTAGTCCAAGCCACGGAATTCCAAATGCTTTATATTGATAGTTTGAGTATAAGTCTTTTAAATTAAATGCCGCTTCTGATATTCCCCATGGAATCTGCAATTTTTTGGCATATTCCATTTGGCTTTTTATCATAAATTTACATGATTCATCTAAAAGACTTCCTTTATATTTTGGTATATTAATGTTTGGCATTAGATATTCAAATGATGTTCCAGACCATGATACAAGTCCTTTATATTTTCCAAGTGTTGTAAGTGTTCTGCTTAGTGAGTTCCAGTGTTTTGCTGGCACATCTTTTTTTGCTATTGCTATTAAACTTGCTTGTCTTGCTTCTGATGCTAATAAGTCATAATACGAGTTTGTTAGTTTGTTTTCTTCTATATTGAATCCGATTGAGAATATTCTTTGTTCTTTTTTGTATAAGTGTGAGAAGTCTGTATTTTTTATTGTTCTATCTACTATTTCTAATAGTTGGTTTATTTCATTTTCTTTTATTTCAGGCACTTGTTCTTTTTTGTTTTGACTTTCTAACCAGTTTTTTATTACATACATATATCCTATGAAATTCCCACTATCTACTGTTGATACGTACCTTGGATATAATGGTTCTTTTGTTTCTGTATTATACCAATTGTATAAATGCCCGTTCCATTTTTGCAGTTCATCTACTGTTGTTAAAATATTTTGTAATAACTCTATTGTTTTTTCATAATTTATAAAACCTAAATCATTTGCTGATATTACTGCCATCATTGATAATCCTATATTTGTTGATGATGTTCTTCTAACAATTTTATTTTTTCTGTCTTCTTGATAATTGTCTGGTATTAGATAGTTGTCTTCTTTTCTGAGATATTGTTCAAAAAAGTTCCATGTTTTTTTGGCTATTTCTAGAATATATTTTTGTTCTTTATCTGTTAGTAATTCTATAGCTGTTTTTTCTTGTTTTTCTTTACTTATGCAATACATAATTGTTGGTGTTATAATCCATAGTATTCCAAGTACTAATGCTAAAATGTTGTTACTGTTGGCATAAATTATAAATGAGATAACTCCTGAGACTACATTAATTAACATGTTTTTGTAATATGATATTATATCTGTTTTAGTTGTTTTTTCTGCTTCTTCTGATGTTGTCCATTCTAATAAGTTTTTGTGTGTTATTGCTACTCTATATATTGTTTTTGCTATTGCTTTTAAAGATATATATGCTTTGTATGGTAAGCAACCTAGTGTAATTATTGTTCTTAATATTATCCCTTTTAATCCTGATATTTTGGGTGTAAATGTTTTTTGTTTTTCTTCTCCTTCTCTTTTTGCAATTAGATAGTTTATTAGTTCTAATATAAATGGTACTATTTCAATTAAAATTAAAATTACATTTATATTTACTATGTTTATATTAAAGATTTTTGCTATTATATTTATATAAATTAGTGCTACTAATATTGAAATTTCAAATAAACTTCTTCTTAAATTATCAAAAATTTTGTATTTGGAAAGTGTATTTAATGGGCTTTTTTTAGATAACCATTTGGTTATTTGCCAGTCTCCTCTAATCCATCTTGAAAGCCTGTTCATAAAGCTCATATATTTTGTTGGGTATCCATCCATTAGCATAATATCTGAAACTAGACCACATCTTAAGTAACATCCTTCTAATAAATCGTGACTTAATACTGTGTTTTCTGGAATTGCATTTTTCATTACCTGTGAAAATACTCTTAGGTTATATATACCTTTTCCTGTAAAGATTCCTTCTTTAAAATTATCCTGATATATATCTGATATTGCATTCGTGTAACTGTCTATTCCTCCTGCACCTGCAAATATTTTTGTAAATAATGTTTTATAACTTATGTCTAGATTAATTCCTACTCTCGGTTGCATTATTCCATACCCATCTATTACTATGTTTTTTTCTTTATCTATTACTGGTCTATTTAGTATGTGGGCCATTGCTCCTACTAGTTCTAATGCCGAATTTAGTACTAGGTCTGTGTCTGCATCTAGTGTTATTATATATTTTATAGTTTTTAGCTTTTCTGTTGGTATTGACTGCATTGTATTTGTTTTAAATGGATTTTTTTCTTGCAAAATAAATTCATTGAATTGATTTAATAGTCCTCTTTTTCGTTCCCAGCCTAAATAAGTTCCTTCTTTTTCGTTCCATTCTCTTTTTCTATATATAAAATTAAATATTGGAAATTCTTCATTTTGATATTTTTGGTTTAGCCTTTCGACTTGTTTTTTCCCTTCTTGAATTACTTCTTCGTCAAATTTTTCTTCTTGTGTTAGGCTTTCTGAGCAGTCTCCTAACAATGTGAAATATATGTTTTCTGATTTATTTGCTAAATAATATACTTCTAAATTTTGAAACATTTCTGCTACTTTTTCTTTGCTTTTTACTATTGTTGGTATTACGACCATTGTTGTATTTTCTTTGTCTATTCCATTTGAAAAATCTATTTTGGGTATTAGCTTTGGTTTTACTGTTTTGTTTAGTATAGTTTGTGCTATTTGAATGATTACTTCACTTGATGGTATTAAAAATAGTATAAAACTTATTATTGTAATTGCTATATTTTTTGTTTTTATATTTAGAATGTAGATTAAAATTATTGATAATATTACTGATAATATTGTTATTGTTGTAATATATATTTTTGTTTTAGTTTGTGATGTTTTTTCTTTTTTGTTTGTGTATTCTAGTTTTTTATATAATTCATTTATTCCGTTATCTATTAAGTAATATCCTATGTGGGCTCTTTTTGGTATCTCTGTTTGATGTGTTTCTTGTTGTTCTTCTGTGCTTGTTATTTTTATTTTTTCTTGTGCTAGTTCTAGCATTTTCTTTGCTATATATATTTCTGATATTTTTGTTTTTTTGCTTATTTCTTTTATTTTTCCTCTATAGTATTCTTTTGTTTTATAGTCCATTTTTTCGTATACATTTGCTGGGTCTTGTTTTAATATTTCTTCTACTCCATTTATTTTTTCAAATATTTCTAAAAAGTTTATTCTTTGTATTTCTTTTATGCTTGTTATACTGTTTCCCATTAATACTTTTTGTGTGGCTATTTCAAAGTGTTCTTTTTTTATAACGTCTGATACTGTTGTTCCTAGTTTTTCTACAACTTCTTCAAGTATATTTAGGTATGCATTTGCTTTTTTTCCATATCTTTTTAAAATATATGACATATATTCTATAAATGGATACCTCATGTCCTGATATATTTCTTTTTCTATTTTATTGCTGTTTTTAAATTTGATTTGTGATTTTTCTTTGTTTTCTACTAGCCTTTCTGCTATGTTTTCTGCTCTATATTTTTGCATTTGACTACTATATATTTGTGCACATATTTCTGTTATGTTTTCTATTATTGCTATTTGTAAAAATATTCCTATATTCCATATTTCATCCATGCTTAGTGTTTTTTTGCTTTGATAGCTTATTAAATAGTCTTCTAAGTTTTCTCTTTCTATTTTGTTGTCTGTGTATGCTACTATTTCTGCTGCTAATACATATATTCTAGCAAATCCTTTATATTCTCCATTTGCTATTCCTACAAAATTTGTATATTTATTTAATGGTAATTCTTTTTGAATTTGTTTTACTGTTTCTTCTATTATATAGAAATTGTCTAATAACCATTCTCCTGCTGGATGTATGTTGATTCCCAGTTTTAGATGTTCATTTAATAAGTTATATACTTCTTCTATTGTTTTAAAATTTTCTATTAGTTGTGGTACTGGATATGTGTCTTTTTGTGTTTTGGCCATTGTATTGTGGTTTGATGCTATTTTTTCTAAATGTTTTTCTAATTGGCTTTTTTCTAACATTGTTCCTGTTATTTTTAGTTTTTTGTTTTCTTTCAAAAAAATTCCACTCCTTGCAAACATTTTTGTTTTTATTGTTTGCCAAAGAGTGGTAATTTATTCATTGTATATTATATTTATTTTATGAATTCTTCATTTTTGATTTCTTCTATTTTGTTTTCTTTGTATGAACTTACTTCTTTTATCAAATCTTGTTTATATTGTTCTTTTACTTTATCACTTGTTTTTTCTTGTGTCATTGATGATTCCCATGAAATTCCTTTATCTATCAATGCTCCTGTTTTTGTTAATGCGTTCTCTTCATCACTTTTAACTTCTTCATTGTCTTCATATACTCTTGTATATTTTCCGTTAGTTTCATGTAATATCATTTGTTTTTCTATTTCACCTGTTTTTGGATCTTGAACTTTTACTGTAATTACTCCAGCGCTAATATCTACTTCTTTTTTATTTTCATCTTCTGGTGTCTTTGTTCTTATTATTGTATTTCCATTTTTATCTGTATCTTCTACTAATTTTGTCATTTCACTTGTTCTATTAATTTTTATATCTTCTGGTGTTATATTTGTTTGATTTTCCTCATTGTATTCTTTAGCATATATTGTTTTTAAATATGTTAATACTTCATCTGGTGTTTGTAATTGATTTATTTCTTTTTCGACATTTGCTTCTAATGTTGAATCTTTCATTTCTTCTACTTTTTCTAATGTTTCTTTATCCACTTTTATATTTTCTAAAAATACATTTCTGTCTGAAATATGATTTATTTTTACATCTTTTCCTGCTATTTCTGCATCAATTGTTATTTCACTTTTAGAATTATTTATTCCTTCATTTCCTGCTGTTAATCTTCCTACTCCCATTCCTGTTATAAATGTTGTTAGTCCTAATGCTCCTAAGAATACTTTTATTTTTCTTTTTGTTACTTCTCTTTCTGTTACTCTTCTTATTACTTTTCTTTTTTGAATTTCATTTAGTGGTTCTTTTCCTTCTTTTTGTCTTTTTTCATTTATTCTTTTTATTTCCTCTTTTGCTTTTCTGGCATCTTTTACGCCATTTGCAAAAAAATTCTTTTTATCTTTCATTTTTTCTCTCCTAATTATAAATTAACCTTCTTGTATATTATATAACATATTTTTTTATATTTCAACATTATTTTTATATATTGTTTGTCAATTTATTCGTTTTTTCATATTATATATTAATCAGACATTATGTTTGAATAATTAAAATAAAAATGAAAGGATGTAATTTTTATGGAAATGGAAGAAAAGAAACCTGGCTGTCCAATATTAGATGTTGATGGTGTTATATCTGGTGGAAAACAATTTGATTTAGATATTACTTTACCAGAAGATAATAGAGATGTTATTTATGGAGTTATAAAAGATTGTTTTAAAGAACCAGTACGTGATGCTGTTGTTAAATTAACTGAAATTGCTTATGATTGTGGTAAAGAAGTTAGAAAACCAATAGGTCATACTTTTACTGACTGTGAAGGTGAATTCGTTTTTGGTCCTCTTTGTCCTGACAGACACTATGCTATTCAAATTTGGGCAAATGCTACAAAGAAAATTAAAATTTGTGCAAAATGTCATCATGAGGGTAAATGCCTAAAAGGTGATAAACACGATAAATGCGATTGTTTTATAGGAGATAAAAAACCTCATTGTGATGATAGAAGTTGCGAAGAATGTGAAGAATGCTGCGATAAATAGTTATCATACTATGATAATTTTCCTAGAATATAAAAAAGGATGCTTTTATTTGTTAGCATCCTTTTTATAATATTCCTACTTTTTTTGCAAATTTCTTTCCTTTTTTCATCATTTTATTTTTGTTTAGCATATCTGTATCATTATACATCATTAATAATCCTGTTGCTAATAGTCCACCTACTACTAATCCTTTTGTAAACTTCATATTAATCATTTCCTTTCGCTCACTTCGTTTGCTCATTGTAATCCAAAATTGGAAATGTTTTGAGCATATTTAATAATATTTTATATTTTTATTTTATCCCTTTTTTGTTTTTTTATGCTCTTTATAGATGGTATATATTTCATGAATAGCAATTATTGCTAAAAATATTCCAAACATTTTTCTTAATTTATATACATCTGTATGAATTGATAAATTTGCGCCTACTATTGCTCCTAAAACTCCAAAAATTGATATAATTGTTGCTACTTTTAATTTTATATTTTTGTTTTTTATATTTACAATTATTGCGACTATTGATGTTGGAATAAAAAATATTAAATTTGTGGCTTGGGCTATGTGTTGTTCTATTCCACACATATATGTCAATAAAAAAATTAAAATAGTTCCTCCACCCATTCCTGTCCCACTTACAATGCCAGAAACTATTCCTATTAATATTTCTTTCAATTTTTATCACCACTTTATTTTTCAAATTGTTGTTTAGTTATGTCGTTTATTAAATATCTCTTCTGCAATATTTGTTAAACATTTATCACATTTTAACATTTGTGATATTATTGTTTTTCTTAATTTCTCATCTTTAATATTATCTGCTAAGTCTAAAAATTTTTGTAACTCAAATAAATATTGTTCATTTTTCCATTTGTTTTTTTCTAATTCTTTTTTATCCATTACTTCCTTCTTTCTACAGTTTCTTTTATTTTATGACATTTTCTACTATTTTTCTCGTTTTTTTTATAAAATGTCTTCTTTCTTATACATTATCTTATTTTATTATCATTTTTATTGATACGTAAATTAAAAATATTGTAAATGCCATTTTCAAATATTTTTCTGGTAATTTTTTTAATAATTTTGCTCCAATATATCCTCCAATGGCTCCCCCAATTCCACACAGTATCGCTACTTTCCAGTTTATAAAATTCCCTTTATAATAAAATATACTACTTGTTAAAACCATTGGCAGTATGCAAAATACTGATGTTCCTCTTGCTTTTTGTGAGTCCATTTCTAATAAATATAAAAATGCTGGCACTAGTATTAGTCCTCCTCCTGTTGAAAAGAATCCGCTTACTAATCCTGCTATAAATCCTATTAATGATAATTTTGTGTATTTTTTTAATTGTATTTTGTTTGTTTTTAACATAAAAAAACCTACTTTTCTTTTTAAGTAGGTTTCCCAATTTTTATATTTTTATTTGTTTTTTATTTAAATTCCAATTTTTAATCATGATTCAGAAAAAATGTTTTTTATATCTGAAGATATTTTTTCATATTTATTCTGGAATGTTTTCATCTTTTATATAATATTTTGTTCCAAGCATTTTGTCTGGTAAATATTGTTGTTCTACCCAATGTCCTGGGAAGTCATGTGGATACAAATATCCTTCGTTATATCCTAATTTTCTCATGTCTTCTATTGGTGCATTTCTTATATGCATAGGAATTGTTCCAGTGTCTTTAGTTGATACATCTTCTAATGCTTTATTTATTGCTAAATATGATGCATTTGATTTTTTTGACGTTGCTACATATACTGCCGCCTCTGAAAGTAATATTCTTGCTTCTGGCATTCCCACCATATGTACTGCTTGCATTGCTGCATTTGCTACAACTAATGCATTTGGATTTGCCATACCTACATCTTCTGATGCTGCAATTACAATTCTTCTTGCTAAGAACATTGGATCTTCGCCACCGTTTAATGCTCTTGCTAAATAAAATACTGTTGCATCTGGGTCTGAACCTCTCATCGATTTTATAAATGCACTTATATTGTCGTAATGTGTATCTCCTTTTTTATCGAATATTGCTTTTCTACTTTGAACACAGTTTTTTATTACTTCATCTGTTATGTGTATGTATCCATCTGAATCCATATTAGTTGTAAGTACTGCTATCTCTAATCCATTTAATGCTGTTCTTACATCTCCATTTGATATTGCTGCTAATTTTTTTAATGTTTCGTCTTCAATTTTTATGCTATATTGTTTTAGTCCATCTTCTCTTGTTAATGAATTTTTCAAAATTGTATATATATTTTCTTCTGTTAATGGTTCTAGTTTTATAACCATTGACCTTGATATTAAAGCTTTATTTACTTCAAAATATGGATTTTCTGTTGTTGCTCCAATTAAAATTATAAGACCATTTTCTACATATGGAAGTAGTGCATCTTGTTGTAATTTGTTAAATCTATGAATTTCATCTATAAATAGTATGCTTTTTCCCGTTGGATTTATCATAAAATTTTTTGTTTCTTCAATTACTTTTTTTATATCTGATACTCCTGCTGTTACTGCATTTATTTTATAGAATTTGTATTTTGTTGTTTCGCTTATTACTTTTGCTAGTGATGTTTTTCCACATCCTGGAGGTCCGAATAATATAATACTAGATAGTCTGTCTGCTTTTATTGTTCTGTATAAAATTTTGTCTTTTCCTAATACATGTTCTTGACCTACATACTCTTCCAATGTTTTTGGTCTCATTCTGTATGCTAATGGTTCATTATTGTTCATAGTTTTTCTCCTAAAATTTTTACAAGAATTTTGTGTGGTGGACACTTAATCCCGTTTTATTTTCCAAGTATTGTTAATCCCTTTCTTATTAATTCTTCTGTTGTCATTTCTTCTTTTGCTAGTTTATCAAATGCTTTTTCAATTTCTTTTTTGTTGTATCCTAAAACTTGTAATGCTGCCATTGCTTCTTGAATTTTTTCTTCGTTTTCTATTCTTTCTTCTAGTTTTGTTTTTACTGAATTTTGTCCTTTTGTAGCTTTTGTTAATTCTTGTATTTGTTGTTCTTTTTTCATTTTGTCTTTTAATTCTAGAATTATTCTTTGTGCTGATTTTGCACCTATTCCTGGTATTTGTGTTAATGTTTTTACATCTTCTGATATTATTGCTAGTGCAAATTCTGTTGGTTCACATACGTCAAGCATTGCTATTGCTGTTTTTGCACCTATTCCACTTACTGATATTAGTAGTTCGAACATTCTTAATTCTTCTAAACTGTTAAATCCAAATATACTAATGTCGTCTTCTCTAACTTTATAGTATGTATGTACTTTTACGTTTTCTCCTATATTTCCTAATTTATCAATTGCTGATTCTGACATGAATACTTTATAGCCTAGCCCACCTACGTCTATTACTATGTATCCTGTCATTTTCATTTCTAGTATTCCTTTTATATATGCTAACATAATTTTTCTCCCTCTATTAACTTTATTTGTAATGTCCAAAAAGAACCGTCCCTTTTGGACATTATATATCATAAAAATATGTTGCTTCTAGGTCTGCTTCGTGCATTAGTAATGCTAATGGATATTTTTTGTATGCAGCTCCTATTGTGTTATATAGTTCTTTTGGTTCTGTATATCCCATGTGCCAACGTATTGAGTATTTTTCTTCTGGTGTTAGTTTCATGTATTCTGTTATCATCATTACTGATTTTTCTCCATGTCCATATGGTATTGTGTCGTCTACTGTGTAATATGGCACTTTTTCCCATACTCCTAGTGCATTTTTGGCATTTCTATAGTCTATTTTGTAGAAGTTTGCTTTGCATAGATCATGTAGTAGTGGCACTAGTATTAGTGTTTCTGGGTTTACGTTTAGTGGTTCTATGTTTGTTTCTACTTTGTGTTTTAGTATTTCGTATACTTTCATGCTGTGTTCTACTAGCCCACCTTCGTAGTTTCCGTGAAATCTTGTGCTTGCTGGTGCTGTGAAGAAGTCTGTTTTTTCTATAAATTCTATTAGTTCGTTTATTCCTTCTCTTTTGACTTGTTTTAGTAATTCTAAAAATTGTTCTTTCATTTTATCCCTACTTTCTTGACTTTTTGTTTTTTATATTTTATAATGTATTTAGAAAATAAGAGACCACAAAATGTGGTTGCCAATGTTTTAGTTTTTATAAACCATATCTCCACAGGCATGGCAGAGATATGGCTTTTATTATTTGCTCAAAATTTTAGCTAATGCTATTATTAAGGCAAATGTGATAATAGTTTCTGCACATAGTGCAAGAAAAAGTAATTTTATAATATGTAATAAAATCATTTCTATCATACACACCACCTCCTCTTTTGGAATTGGTGGCAACCACATTCTGCTTTTTTCTCTCATTTTCTTTGCTTATTATATAAATTAAAATTTAAAAAGTCAATAGTTTTATGCAAATTTTTGTTTGTTATTTTATTAAATAAATGAGATAGAAAAATTTAAATTTCTATCTCATTTATTTATATTATTATTTTTTTGTTTTTGACAATACTATTTAGTAAATATTTATTATATATTTACAATTAAGGAGACAATTACAGACTAGAAATTTAATTTAAAAAATACTTTTAAATGCAAGTGTATTAGGGTTATCAACACTTTTATTGTTATATAATACTTTAGTTAATACCTTGTTATAATTTTAATGGGTATTTTTAGATTTAATATTTTTGATTTTAATATTTGTTTTTTATTTTTGAATTATAATTTAAAAACTTAATTTATTTTTGTATTTCCTAAGTTGTCTGAATTAAATCTTTTGATTTTTAAATATTTATAGTCATGCAATTGTCTAATTAATTGCATGGCTATATACTATCATAATTTTATGTTAATTGTCAAGAAAAACTTTTCGACAAAATTTTTCATATTCTATGATTTTATATTTCTTTTTTATATAAGTTTTACTGAGCAACAAGTACAGAACGAAAGCCTCCATCCCAAATTGCACATCCTTGGTATGATACAAAGTTAAATATTCCTGCGGACCCTTTATCAAATTTTCCCCCTCTTTGAAAAAAAGTATTTCCAGTTCGTAAAAACCAGGATGACTGCTCATTCCAACTTGTTAAGTCAGCTCCTGAATTTGATGTTTCTAATATTGCATCTCCAAATCCATATGTTGTTGTTTTTTTATCTAAATACATATTATAATTACCTGAATAACTATCATTTGAATCACTATATGGATATACTGTTGCATATTTGGTACTTAATGTTAAATATCCATTTGAATTTGCTGTTGTACTTGCATATGACTTTCCATAATTACTTATATTCTCATTACCATTTGATATATAGGCAGCTGTATATTCCACTACACATCCTGATAAATCAAATATTCCATTTTTATTATTTGTACTACTTGCCTTTATACCATTTGCTGTGTTTTCAGCATAACCTGTTATAGCCCAAATATTTTTTGAATTTGCATTTTTAAAGCTTTTACTGTTTATTGTAACTTTTTCTCTATCTCTCCCATAACTGCTTTGTGTTAAATATACAACTGCTCCCCATTCACTGTTTTTCATTTGATGTGAATCTGTTTTTGTTGAATTTAATCCATAAAAATTTCTTGCTTTTGCTATTTGTTGAGATAATATATATGCGTCACCAGTACTTATGACATTATAAGCATAGGTTAATGGTTTAAAAACCGGATATGACATTTTAGGTAATGCGGTTAATGTTTGTGATATTGCATTTATAGAATAAGTATTTTTTGTATAATTCTTATCAGAATATTTTACATTTGCTAAATTTGTTGTTGGTTCTGTTACTGTTCCATCATTTGCAACTGTTTGCGTACACTCTTGAAAGCCTGCTGCATATTTTGCAACCCAATATCCTGCAATTTCTTTATCCCATTCTCCATTCATATAATGATTATTTTTACCATTTTCTGAGCCATCTGTAAAACTTGGATGTACTACATAGGCTGACATTGTTTCACCTGTTGTCTCTGGATAGTTTTGGCTTATTTCTGCATTATTTTCATCTTTATTACTTGTTCCTTGTAAGAATTTTACTGATATTTTTCCTGCTGTACTT
>OKRZ01000456.1_pt1 | contig 31200 bp, 26 predicted proteins | sample 1601141 | NCBI WGS metagenome assembly OKRZ01 (sample SAMEA3541524, study PRJEB24748) | human gut metagenome | biome: human gut; feature: human-associated habitat; material: faeces | place: China | collected 2012
CCATAAACGCAGTTGGTAGGTTACAAAATTCATAAGTTACATCCATACCATGTTTTTCGAGAATAGAACCAATCGTTTTTACGGTCTCAAATTCATGACTAGAAAGCTCAGGATTCTTAGCTAATGTATAGTTAATAGCAAACGCATCCGGTGCGAAGCTTTTACAAAGATCTGAAAAGGTATTAGTAAGGGACATAGTGCCTCCATGTATATATCCTAATTATTGTAAAAATTATAATACTCTACAATAAAGAATAGAAAACTCATTTACTCTTAATTATACAATGTTATTGCCTATTATTGTAAAATTCCGTACAATATAAACAGAATTTGATAAACCATGTATATGGATGTTTGAGGAGGTTTCTATGTTTAAGTTCAAAAAGTTGACAGCCATCGCCCTCGTAGCGGTAGCAGCAATGGGTTTATTGGCTGGTTGTGGTAATGACAAACCAAAAATGACACAACAAGAAGGTGTATTGCGTGTAGGTTCTGAAACTACATTCCCACCATTCGAATTCACTGAAGGCGACAAATACGTTGGTTTCGACGTTGATTTGTCCGAAGCAATTGCGAAAAAATTAGGTTTAAAAATGGAATTCAAATCCATGGGCTTCGATGCTTTGATTCCAGCAGTTCAATCTGGCGATATCGACATGATCGCAGCAGGTATCAATGCTACACCTGAACGTGAAAAAGCATTGGACTTCTCCGATGTATACTTCGACCAAGGTGGTTTCATCACAGTTGTTCGTAAAGACAACACAACAATCCATAACATGGATGAATTAGCAGGTCATACTGTAGGTGCTCAAATCGGTACTATCCCTGTTGAAATGGCTCAAAAAATCCCTAATACAACAGTAAAACAAATTGATTCCAATGCTAATATCTTCATGGAATTGAAAGCTGGTACAATCGACGGTGCTATCATCGATAACGCAGTGGCTATGTACTACCTTAAACAAGGTGCTGACAAAGACCTTAAACTCGTAGGCGAACCTACTAAAGCTGAAGGTACAGTTCTTGGCGTGAAAAAAGGCAACAAAGCTTTACAAGAAGCTGTTAACAAAGCTCTTAAAGAACTTAAAGAAGACGGCACTTACCAAAAAATCTACGACAAATGGTTTGGTAATTACAACCAAAAATAATATCTATCCTTATGCTTTAGGATAAATACAATCCCCTCTTAAAGATTTCAATAATCACAAAAAATAATATCTATCTCTATAAACTAGGATAAATATAACCCCTCTGAAAGACTTCAAGGCTCACATATAGTGATACCGAAGTGCTTTTAGAGGGGATTTTTTATTCTAATCCCTCTTTTGCGGTCCCTCGCGTTCGTTATATAATAAATACGTATTCTATAGTAAACGTAACTAATTAAAGGAGGCCTTATGGCACAGTACTTTACGGAACGCCTACAAAAGGTCTTCCACATGATTTTTAAATCCTACAATCAAGAAATGGCCCAAGAAGGTTTGCGCCAATTAGAACTGATTGTAAATAATCAGCATAGTCCTGAGCAGCCAAATCATCGGGCATTGAGAAACGACATGACGACCTCGCTGGGAAATGAAATCGACACCAAAGAGGACGCTTTAAAAATAGCCAATGATCCTGAGGCTCGAGAGATAGCTGATGCGTACGCTTTGTTAGCTCGTATCTATGCAGGGCCACGCTTTACATGGGAGGAATCTAATTTCCCGGAAAATAACATGCGCACCTATCAATGCTTGCACGATAGCATTCGCCGTTGTAGTCCTATCGGTACCTTACAAGCATTACGTATCAATGGAACGATTACACCTACTGTTGAAAAGGATATGTTAATATCTTTTGACGATGCGTTTCGTATTGTTTACGACTACGCGGAGCAAGGTGATGCCTTCTGCCAATACATTATAGGCAATGTCTTTTTCTGGCGCGATGACGACCGTATCAGCCTTACAAGGGATATGATTACACCACCTCGCCTCAGTTTGGCGAAACGTATCCAACAGAGCTTCCAAAAAGGTTCTATACAGGAACGTCTTATAGCCTTACAAGGTACGATTTCCAACGAAACATTACAGGAAAATGCTACTAAACTCGCCAAGGAATGGTTTAACAAGGCCCTCAACAATGGACTTGCCATGTTCCAAGGCAATTTACGTAACATCTATATCGACGAAGGCGATTTTGATAATGCGCGCCGTGTAGCTTTAACGGCTGCTGAGCTAGGTAATCCAACCATGATGCTCTACACCGGTCTAGACTGTCATGAACATGGAAAATTTGAGGATGCTTTCACATGGTTCACGAAAGGTGCCTCCTTGGGCCAAGCTGAAAGCACAGCCGAATTAGCAGATTACTACTATCATTTCTATGATACTAAAGAGCTACGCAGAGTCATTCCTTATGATCCTGTAAAAGCAATTGGACTCTACCGCCGTGCAGCTACTAAGTATTTTAGTGATGCCGGCTATGCTGCATTACAAGCCGCCTTTGGCTATATCTTCCACATTGGTCACCTACCGCTAGACTGGGGCCTCATTGCAGACTTAACACACATGGCAGCCATAAAAGAACGCTTTATGTTTTCCTTGCCATACATCGGTTACATGCGCATCCATGGCTTAGGGGTAACCAAGAATATACGCTTTGGTGTTCAATCCTTAACACGTGTACTAGAGGAAGAAAAGCGCGCATTAGAAGAGGAAGATCGCGTTCTCTTTTACGATATTACACGAGCTTTAACGCGCGTTGCCTTAGGCTATGCCTATGAAAAAGGCTATGTTTCAGGCAAACCTGATTTGGATTCTGCAGTAGCCTATTACGAAGAATCCCATCAATACATACTGTCTCACAAGGCAAACCTCGATGAAGAGTTAAAAGATATTCCTATCGATGATGAAGCAGAACAACGGTTAGCGGCCTTTGAAGAGGTTGATGGCCATTGGCGCTACAAGGAAGGTATTACAGAGTCTACAACCACAGTACGTCCTGGTCACACAGAATGGCCTCAAAATGCAGCACGTTTATCTGTAAACATGGATGACTTCTTATGGGATACCACCTTATATGATTGGCAAACCATTGAGCACGCCTTAGCATCACAAGACGAAATGAAGCTAAGCTTTTACAATCATTTCCTATCCGTTCCAGACAAGCTACGCAACATTTTTAAGCTAGATGTAAAGCGTATGCTACGTGATACGTACCAAGTCAGAATACATGGTTATGACCCAGCAGAAGGTCAAGAGACCATTTACCGAGCACTGCTCAAGAAAGAGAATGCCATTCAGCTATTAAAAGACCTCTACGATACGCACCAATTGCCTATATTAGGAGACAACTGGTCCATCGAAACGAACGAGGAAAAACCAACTTGGCATTATGTACTCGATGTAGATCAACAAGCATTCCTACTTGAAGAATACGACGATGCTAACGCCATGATACAAACTGCACTACAAGGCTTAAAAGACAAAAAATACGAACAAATTAATGTCCGTACTCATGACTTTATTGGCCCATCCTATTTCATTTTCAGAGGCAATCACGCAAATCCATTTAGAGTTCAACTCTATCTAAAAGAATCCGTACGCCACTCTATCGACAAAGATGGAAACCCTCTAGATACGCCAGGTAATACCTATCTATTTGAACAACATTTAGGTAACGAAGTATCATTAAACTACTGGATTCAAAAAACGATTAATACCTTGGAAATACCTGAGCTAGATAATTGGAAAAAACTCAGTGTGCCTAAGGCATTACAATAGAAATAACCGAAAACATAAAAAGAGCTAGTACATAAAATGTACTAGCTCCTTTTTATAACCTATAAATAGACTAAACTATTATAAATGATCATAAGGGTAATGAATACGGAAATTCCTATAAACCAACATCGACAAACTGTTGTTCATAAGTATTTTCCACAGTTTCTTGTACAACCATGTCGCTACGATGTACTTTATCAAGCATCTTGGAACGAGCCGTTGTAATCACGCTTTCACTATGTTTACCACCACGCCAAGCAAACTTAGATGTGCCGATGGTATATTTCAAGGTCGCATAAGGACCACTCAAATGATGAGATGCTGTTTTGTAACCCGCATCAAGAGTAAGATGTGGTGTAATATGGAATTCTGCACCCACTTTAAACCCTTTAATAGCATCGCGCTTATTTAATTTATAATAGCCTACTCTTACAGCCTCTCTACCACGCCAATTATAATAGTCCGCATAGACACGAGCCCAACGAGCATTTTTGAAAGTTCGTGAGTATCCTACATCAAATCCACTGGCAGCAACCTTTTCTGATAGCATCCAATGATTTTCATAAGCAGCTATACCATAATTATAAAGACTTTGATCAGGATCCATACCATATGGATACAATCCTGCAGGATCACCCAATACAACACTACGCCCATGGAGACCTATATATTTTCTATCATCAGTCCCTAGATTTCGGTACAGATTAGCATGAAATTCATTAAGGCCTGCCACATATTCTACACCGCCACTAACGCGCTTATAGCCACCTTTAAACACATGGTCATAGAACGCATTAACACCGACATAAGCATGTTCACCTTTGCTAAGACGACGATAGCCAATGCCAATATTAGCATTCATTCCTAATGATTCTTTCGTATCTGTTTGTTTATCATGACTTATAAACGTCCCTGCAGGTCTGGCTGGCTCCAAATAACCATCTAATTTATAAGATGAAATCTTTTCTCCACTGCGCCCAATACGACCTTGTACAAAGACAACGCTTTTAGCATTTTCATCATAATGGGTTATAGGTTGCAAGGTCTCAATATACAATTTATTGATTGCAGTAGATTTTGAATTTTTCGAAGTTACAGTATTTAGATCATCATGTCTCATCGATGATTCACCAACATAATGGTGCTGACTATGCGTCTCTTTCGAATCTTTCATACCAACACCAACTACGATATCTGTGCGATCCATCCAGCTAGAGCGAACTGCTTCATGCTTAGCCCCATTCACTTCTGTAGTAGAATCTGCAACACCTTGACCATGTCCATTTTGTACATCTGCTGCAAAACCTGTAGCACTAAATGCACATGCTACAGCACCTAAAACCATTGCTTTTATCATTAATGTCTTGCTCATATAAATTACTTCCCTATTATTACATGTCTTATTTAATATCTATAATCTAAACTACAGTGGTATTATAAATGATCGATTGGCGCCAAATAATCGTATTCAATGTCATCAAAGGATTCTACAATCATATCTTGACGACGTACCTTATCTAGCATTTTAGAGCGAGCTGTTGTAATCGTATCATCACTATGCTTGCCACCCCAGAAGGCAAATTTAGATGTACCTAATGTATATTTAAGAGTGCCATACATACCTTTCGACATGTTATTAGCATTGTTATACCCAATATCTAAAGATATATGTGGTGTTAACTGTAATTCAGCACCGATTTTAATGCCCTTATAGTGATTTGCATTTCGTGCGGTAAACCACGGCACAGACCAATGACCTGGACGTCCCCAATTATATTCTTGTGTATGCCCGAATCCATGTCCCTTCCAACGATATCCGTTTACATAGGCACGAGCCCAGCGAGCATTCTTGAAAGATCTAGCAAAACCAATTTCATAGCCATCTAGTGCTCTACCGCCTTTGTAGGTATAATAATTTTCACTAGGAATCGTATTATAAGGGAATGTATCTGGATAGCCATTAGGATACAACCGTTTAGGATATGGATTACCGCCACCACCTTTTACGAGTTCCTTATTACCAAGGCCTCTATACACATTGGCATACACTTCGTTGAGACCATTCACATACTCTACACCACCGCTGATACGATTGTAATTTCCTGTGAAAGCACGATCTACAAAAGCATTAACACCTACATAGGCATGTTCATTTCGGCTAAGGCGTCGATATCCAATACCTACGGAACCAATAATTCCTAATGTTTCGGATGATTTTTCATCCGTATTTATTTTTGTATAAGAAGTTTGTCCATAGCGATTGATTATTACTTCAGGAAGAAGATAACCACGCATCTCTTTCGACGCTATTTTCTCACCACCGCGTCCAATGCGCCCCTGTACAAATAGAACACTTTTACTGTTCTCATCATAATGAGAAATAGGCTGCAATGTTTCTATATAAGCTTTCGTTACATTACCGTAATCAGATTTCTTATTATAAATGGTATCCAAATCATCCGTTAGAAAGTGTCCTTTATCTATTTTGGAGTGACCTCCGGACTGTACACCTACTGCGATATCCGTACGATCCATCCAATTCGAACTTACAGCTTCATGTTTAGCCTTATTCACTTCTGTAGTAGAATCTGCTATACCTTGTCCATGTCCATTTTGTACATCTGCTGCAAAACCTGTAGCACTAAACGCACATCCTATAGTTCCTAACACCAACGCCTTAAAGAATACATTTCTTCTCATGACTTATACGCTCCCCTCGTTTTGCATAAGAAATAAAACCACACAACACTGCCCGTTCTTCACGTTCATTTCATGTTCAATTAATCTTCATTATAGGTATGCTTGCTTCTATAGTCAATATAAGGCCTTATAGTTAAACGACACTTAAAGATTCTCTAAATCATTATGTTACAAATTGATTTCTATTTTCAGGCATAAGAAAAAGACCACCCGCAAGCTGGGTGGTCTTTTTTCTGGGGAATGAAATTGTTATTTGAATAAAGGCAAGATTGCGTTTGCTAAACCAGTAAGTGCAGCCAAAATTGCTTTAACGATAGTTGCTACCATTGCTCTTCCTCCTTCTCATATAAGCACAATAACTAAACTAACTATAAATATCTTAAACTAGTATATTAAGTTTAATATGAAATGAGTAAATTTTTACACATTAATTTTTCATGAGGAAAACAATAAAGTACTAATTATGATAGATATTTTCATGAGAAAGATAGCATACAACGAATTCATAATTCTATATATTTTCTTAATATTTTGTAAACTAGCATAAATATGACTTAGAAACTCAGTCATAATAGAAAAACCCTTCTCTACATTCCCAGTTCAAACCGAACTAAAGAATATTAGAGAAGGGTTTCTATAAATTATGTTGTTTCCTATCTATAATTATAGAGATTTAACAACCTCTGCACAGCGATGGCAAAGTGTAGGATGTTCGCTATCTTGACCTACTGTATCGCGATGGATCCAGCAGCGTTCACATTTTTCAAGTTCAGATGGAGCAACTACTGTTGCAACGCCTGTTTCTTCGTCTTTTACTGCCTCTGCTGGAGCAGCGCCATTTACGATGTGAGCTTCGGATACGATAACAAGTTTAGACAAGCCTTCTTCACCAAGAGCGTTCAATGCGTCAAATGCAGCGCCTTCAGCATATACTGTAACGGATGCATCCAATGGGTGACCGATTGTTTTGTTTTGACGAGCAAGTTCCAATGCTTTTTGTACGGATGTACGCAAGTCTAATAATTGGTTCCATTTGTCAGCCAATTCTTGGTTGAAGTGTTCAGGATAACCTTGTGGCCAATCTTGAAGCATAACGGATACAGCCATGCCTTCTTCTTTAGGCATGTATTTCCAAACTTCTTCTGCTGTGAAGGAAAGTACTGGAGATACCATAGCTACCAATGTTTTCAAGATTTCGTACATCGCTGTTTGAGCAGAACGACGAGCTACGTTGTTTTTGCTTTCAGCATACATAGTATCTTTCATTACATCAAGGTAGATGGAGCTCAAGTCTACTGTACAGAAGTTATGAATTGCATGGTATAACATATGGAATTCATAATTTTCGTACGCATCAGTAACCTTTTGACGCACTTCTTCTAAGCGCAACAATGCCCATTTATCGAATTCGGACATATCTGCATAAGCCACTTTGTCGGTATTTGGATTGAAGTCATCCAAGTTGCCAAGCAAGAAGCGGAATGTATTACGGATCTTACGGTATACTTCGGATAATTGTTTTACGATATCTTTAGACAAACGTACGTCTGCTTGGTAATCTGCGGAGGAGACCCACAAACGCATAACGTCAGCGCCATATACGTCGATGATGTCGCTAGGTGCCACTGTATTACCTACAGATTTGGACATTTTGCGACCTTCGCCGTCCACAACGAAGCCGTGAGTCAATACGGAGTTGTAAGGTGCTTTACCTGTTGTGGCTACTGCAGTCAACAAGGAAGAGTTGAACCAGCCGCGATGTTGATCGGAACCTTCAAGGTACATAGCGCATGGTACGTCAAGATCGTTAACTTCAAGTACGCCAGCCCAAGAGGAACCCGAGTCGAACCATACGTCCATGATGTCAGTTTCTTTTTTGAACTCATCATGACCGCAATGAGGACATTTGAAGCCTTCTGGTAACAATTCTTTAGCACTGTGTGCCCACCATGCATCGGAGCCTTCTACGGCTACTTTTTCTTGTAATGATTTGATAGTATCATCGTTGATGATGTGCTCGCCGCAGCTTTCACAATAGTAAATAGGAATTGGCACGCCCCAAATACGTTGACGGGAAATTACCCAGTCACCACGATCGCGAACCATGTTGAAGATACGGTCATGACCCCATTTAGGAATCCATTGCACTTGATTGTCGATTGCATCAAGAGCTTGTTGACGGTACCCATCTACAGAGGAGAACCATTGTTCTGTAGCACGGTAGATTACAGGATTTTTACAACGCCAGCAGTGAGCGTATTGGTGACGCAAGCTAGATTTGTGAAGCAATGCATTATTGTGCGCCAAGATTTTGATTACAGGCACCTCTGCATCGTGGATTTCTACACCAGCCAATGGGAATTCGGTATCGCCATAACGGTTGTCGTCTACTTGTTTTGTGTAGTTACCAGTTTCATTAACAAGAGATACGATAGGAAGTTCAGTTTTGCCTTCCTTGTTATAACGCATAACGATGTTAAAGTCATCTTCACCGTGTGCAGGCGCTGTATGTACACAACCGGTACCGGCTTCAAGTGTTACATGGTCACCAAGCAATACTGTGGAATTACGTTCAACAAATGGATGTTTGAAATCAGCCAATTCTAAATCTGCACCAGAGAAACGGTTTACGATTTCGTAGTCTTCGATACCGATATCTTTCATAGCCGGTTCAACAAGCTCAGTAGCCATCAAGTAATATTCTTCGCCTACTTTTACCCAGCCATATTCAAGCTCAGGGTTAACGGAGATTGCTACGTTGGCAGGCATTGTCCAAGGAGTAGTTGTCCAGATAACAGCAAATGCTTGTTTAGGATCTACGCCAGCTGGCAATGTCACCTTTTTCTCGGATACGTAAGGGAATTTTACGTAGATGGAGAAGGATTTTTTCTCAGCATATTCGATTTCTGCTTCTGCCAATGCAGTTTCACAGTGAGTACACCAGTATACAGTTTTAAGACCTTTATAGATGTGTCCCCGTTTTGCCATTTCGCCGAAGATACCAAGTTGTTTTACTTCGAACTCAGGACGTAATGTCAAATAAGGACGGTCCCACTCACCTAATACACCAAAGCGAATGAAGTCTTGTTTTTGAGTTTCTACGCATTCTAATGCATATTCCTTACATTTGTTGCGCAAATCAAGAGGTGCCATTTCATGACGGTTAAGACCAGTATTTTTAATAACCGCATGCTCGATTGGCAAACCGTGCGTATCCCAACCAGGGATGTAACGAGTATAATGACCAGTCATCGTTTTGTATTTCATGATGATGTCCTTCAACGTTTTGTTGAGGGCATGACCGATGTGCAATTTACCATTTGCATATGGCGGGCCATCATGCAAGATGAATGGCTTTGCGTCTTTACGCAACTCCAAACGTTTTTGATAAATCTTATTATCTTCCCAGAATTTTAAGATTTCTGGTTCGCGCTTAGGCAAATTGCCGCGCATTGGGAATTCTGTTTCAGGCAAATGTAACGTCTTACCGTAATCCATGATGTGCTCCTTTTACATAAAAAAATCGCCCGTCCCCGAAGGGACGGACGTAATATCCGTGGTACCACCCTACTGACCTTCTGTGAAAGCTAGAACATTCCGAGCATACGAAATAACTAGGCTTCATTTTGTGAAAGCCACTTAGACATATAACGGTGTTCACCGGCAGGGTTTCTGCTTGCTCCAAAGTGATCCGCAAATCTCTAGATTTCCAAACCTTTCAGCCCATGAGTTTGGTCTCTACTAAATCCGTCTGAGACGTGCCGTCTTTTTCAACGCAATCTTCATATAATAGATAATTATAGGTCTCATTAGGGTAGCTTGTCAAATATATTCTACCCTAAATGTTATATCGTGTTTAACATATAATATTTCACATTATAATTCTTGTGGCACATACGGCTTCTGTACAGAATCTAATAATTTAAAATTCATCGGACTTCGTACCATTTCATTATACTGCTCAACAACGGCCTCCTCCGTTTCACTAGAAGGATTAGCCATAAAATCCTCAATAGCTCTATCAAGATGTCTCTTTTGCTCTAACCGATTCTGAGCCTCGGCGACAGTAATCTTAGCACCAATTCCATCGGCTGCTTCCTTCTGTGCTTTCACCCATTGGAAATCACTATCGGATTTATGCTCCACAATATGATCTACTATACCGCTATAAATAAGCATCATTTCCGCCATATTAGCGCCATTCGTCTGCCCATTGTTGCGCATCAACTTAACAAGACGTTCTCCCTCCTGCTTGTGATAGGTTTTAACAATGGTATCTAACGCATTATATTTTGGTCCAAATGCTTCGATTAATGATGAAAGCTTCTCCAACTGCGTATGAGCAAATGCATAATTATCTGATTCATAGCGTTTTTCTTTATAATACGTATCTAGCTCTTTCACGACTACCACAACGTCGTGTAATACCGGTAATAAAGCATCTGTAGCTGCTTCCAAGTCACTATGTGTGTGCCCCGCTTCTCGCGCCGCAATGAGTTCTTGCTCAAGACGTTCATAATCCCGCACCTTAAACTCAGCTAGCGGTACATTTTGTTGTGCTTGCTGCACCGTTTCCATATGTTGATGACTATATTTTACACTAGTGAAATTAAACTCATTTGTGGCAGCCAAATAAAATCTAAAAACGCGCCAGATTTCCTTCTCACTATCGCTTTGCGTAGCTTTCACCTGACTATTTGTCTTTAAATTATCCATATTAAACTCACAACCACTTACAACGCCTACACTCGCCACGATACACACAACTAAACCTATCCGGTGCCACCAATTCTGACCACTCATCTATCTCTCCTAAATGCTCTACATTCCCATAAATTAATATTACAGATATTGTATAAAATTAATACATCCAATTCAAGATGAGGAAATAACAAGACATAAGAAAACCCCATACAAAGTATGGGGTATAAAATATTATATTTTGGATAATAACTGTGGGGCGAACATTTCGCTCTATCAAGGCCCACCTTAGTGTTATTCTATACGATTAGTATAACAATTAAATTTTACTGATGTCAATCAAGCGACTTAAGAAATGGCTGCTAATTAAATTCTATCAAATCCATCATATGGTAAGTCATACGTCTTATAGTCATAGCCAGTAATACGCCACATTTTATTATCCATTTGAGTCATTTCTATAGGTAATACTTTGGTTTCATTAGTCTTCGTATCCAATGCGCGAATTTCTATATTAACAACTCCATCTTTCTTACTTTCTTCCTCTATGGAAATTAATTCATATCGTCCTACTTCTTTTAACGTCTGCAAATTATCTTTAAATGGATCTTTAGGATCAGGTCTATGTGGTATATGACTTCTTAAATCTTGGTTAAGTAATACCTCTTTTACATCTAAATAATAATTATCTATTGCTGTAAATAGCAATGCTTCTCCAAGATTCAAAATCTTAGTTTCTCCTTTTGAATTAGTTTGAGATATATTCCGTCCATCAGATTCTTTAAGTAATTTTTCGATATATGGATCATAAATACGGTGTAAAATACCTTCGCCATCTACGTATTTAAAAAATGTATCCGGATCACCATTTTGAATTGATTCATATATAATCTTTAAAGAGTATTCAGGTGACTGCTGATACTGCTTATTCAGATGATCTGTATACATTTTGTAGCCTATACCTGCCACTGCCATAATACCTATCAATGCAAAAACTAAAAACTTAGCTATACTTACCTTTATAAATTTCATTACTATTATCCCTCTCTCATCAGATAATTTATTGCGTCACATAATTAACTTACAATATATCATAGCCATGAGTTTATAGATAGTTTAAATTTATAGATCAACACATAAAAATGCCACCTTTATTATGTTCCAATAAAGGTGGCATATTCATATAACTAAACTTTCTATTATAGTGCTAAAAAGGATATCCAAATATTAAGAACCCAAAGGCAGAGGCACACAATCATTGCTTTTTGGTCCATGCTTTCAGATGGTGTTTCTTTGAGGCCCGTACGAGCAGCTTCTTCAGCTGTAATTGTTTCATAGCTTGTTGGAGAACCATATTGGTTATCGCCTACATCACCCGGTTTAGCCAATAAATAGATGACATATACAAGACCGATGATTGGAACAAATGGAAGTAGCAAAAACCATCCAGATTTATTTATATCATGTAAACGACGAACTGCAATACCAGTATACGGTAAGAATACAGCACAAGTGTAAGCAAAGGATAATAAATTAAAGAGGGATCCCAAGAATGTATTACCAAAAATAAATCTTAATACACTAAATACAAAACCTATGACAACTGAAACCGCTACAAATCGCCAATATTCACTGCGGCTTGCTCTACCACTAAAATTAACAAAATTACCAACTACAGAGTGCTTGAAGTTATCAACATACGCCAAGTTTTTAATGTTTAAATCAGTCATAATTCTCTCCTATAAAATGACAATTGAAATTAATTTATTATACAACAAAACAGCCTCCTGCACCATGCAAGAGGCTGTTATTTGTATGTGTATTTTATTTTTACATTGCACTAGTCATTAGCAATCGATCTACTAGGAACCATAGCACAAAGATGGCACATAGTAGTCCTGCCGTAAGGCCTGTGGTAGGTGTGGCATCTATTAAGCCGATTTCATGGGCCATTTGTTTTGTTAGAACAACACGGCCTGTTGGTGAGCCAAATCGGTTGTCGTGGCTTTCACCAGGAAGAGCCATCAACACTAACAATATAATTGTACCAATGACAGGAACAACACCAATAAACACAAGACCACCAGAACGGCCTTGATCGTGCAAGCGTCGTACGGCAACAGCTACGCCAGGAATGACCATAACAACGGACATAAGTACAAGAATAACTAGCCCGAAGCCTACACCAACGGCACTAGAGAGCGGACTAATATAGCTCAAGAACGCACAGGTAAATAGAATGGCTACAAAGAGCAATTGATACACCAAAAAGAAATTCCAATATTCGCTACGGCTAGCACGCCCTTCAAAGTCAGCGTATTTATAAACAAAACATTGTTTAAAGTTTTCAATCATGCCTAGACTATATTTATCTAACGAAATGGGTGCTTTACGAATACGTCCACAGTTTGGACAGTATCGTTCACTTTTTAACACCTCGTGTCCACAATAGGGACAAGGTCTCATAATAAACTCCTTCCATCCACAGCAGGAAACAGTGAAGCTCATAAAGTCCTGTTGCTTTAACACATATAGTAACTTAGATATGTTTTGAAGTAATCATATCTATATTTTTGAATTCATCTTGATTTCATTTTACTACAAAGTGTTATATTGTCTATAAAGGAGTTGTTAAACTTTTATAAAATAAAATAATAATTATGCTATTAAAAGTAGATTAATACTATATATAGCCATTAGCGTTAATACCATACCATAATATATCACCGATGGTATCTCCAAATACGATGGATTGAAGAATAAATATAGTAATACCCATAATCCAGTCTTGTTTTCGGGATGGCGTTTCTTCAAGCCCCGTGGATTGACTTACGCTAGCAGTAATAGGAATATAGGCAGTTCTTTCACCGTAACCATTCTCTCCTTCATCGCCACGTTTCAATTCGTAAGTTAAGAATATAAAGAACCCAATAATTGGAATAAAAGATATTAGCTGAGTCCAGCCGCTACGTCCAATATCATGCATGCGTCGCGTTGTGATGGCAATATTGGGAAGCACGAAAAATAGCATTACTAACAACGTGATCGTATCAATAATAGACTCAAAATTATAGAGACCAACACCTTTACAAAGAACGGCTACGACTCCCAAGGTGCCTTCAACCATCATCATTCCAGCCATGAATCGCCAGTATTCACTACGGCTTGCACGACCTTTAAAATTAGCGTAGTTTTTGATGCCTAGCACAAAGGCATCGGTATAGTTCAAATCATATACATTTACAGATGCCATGACCTAGTCCTCCTCAAACGCTTCAAAACCAACGATTTTCCAACCATTGCCAGTGCTGTATAAACGAACTAACATGGATGGGCTTTTATCTACAAAGTCCACCCTATATCCGATATAATCCACCGTTACATCATCATCCACATCTTGAGATACATAATCCAATCGTATAGATTCTACAGCAGAACGTTGTTCCTTTACCTTAGCTTGCTGCCAGAGATCAAAGGTGCCATATCGTTCCATTTCACGACTGCTTAAATCGCGATACGCACTATGATAATCGCCATTAGCCAGTGCTTTGTAATATTCCTTCACCACTAGATAGCCTTCTGTTGTGGCAGAATCATTACGTAGTAAACGGTTTGCTTTTTTGGTGAAAGCCCCCTGCCCCAAGTTCCCAAAGGCAGTTTCTTCTATCATATAGTTATGCCCCATCATAGATGTACCTACACTGTTTGCAATCCAGCCTAAAACAAGAAGAGCCACGATGAAGGCTCCCGAAACAGATCGCTTCTCATGTATACTAGGTTCTACAGATATCTGTTCATTAATTATGCTTACTTCTTGTGTAGGAGCCGATCTTTTACATAATAGGTAGAGCAAAACCAACCACCCTAAAATAGGAACGAAGACAAGGATCATCAATGTTGGATCATTATTAGAATCACGCAACCGTCTTGCTACTAGCATAATGGTCGGCAATGTTAATAATATCGTCAATGCAGTCAATACGCCGCCCCCTAAGGATATAGCATATAAAAATCCATAAGGAATGAAGGTTGCAAGACCTGTTATGAATATAACTAGACCGTATACAAAGGTCATAGCGCTTATGGTAAGCCAAAAATCGGCTGTCGTTGTTCGTCCTTTACCATTTGCATAGTTTTCTACTAGCTCGCGATAGAGGATTTCATATACTCTCTGCTTCATAAATCTCCTACTATATTTAGATATGATACAAACTTAGATAATCCTATTATACTATGCTTTACCAAGGCTTACATTTCATTTTTTCTTCATTGATTTTACCTATACTAATAATATATTTTTTACAACTAAAATTCGTGCAATTAAGTTTGTATAGGAGATAATAATTATGAACGCTAAATTGACTAAAGTAGTAGCTATGGCCAGCTTGGCAGCATTCTTAACAGTAGGCATTGGTGCCAATGTAGCGCAAGCTAAAGATTACCACTTCAAAATCGGTGAAAACCATCGCATGGAAAAGAACGATGATGGTACAGTAGACAGCAGTGCTCATCCATGGTTCAAACCAGATCAAAAGAAACATAGAAAACACAAAATTTCTGAACGCGAAAAACATGACAAAAATGCAACTGCAAAACGCAGTGAACGTCATCAACGTTCCGAATCTACAAATGGCTAATCATTCCCCTTTCATAACTGGTTATCCAGTCATATAACACATAACTAAACTAACTAACCTAAAAAGGACGTTATACACATGTATAACGTCCTTTTTAGTATGTATTGTATTATCTATTTATTATGCTGTAGCTCTTATTATGCATCAGCTTTTAGCACAGCTTGTTTCATAGATTGTACGTAGTCAAACAACGCTTGGTCTGCATGTTCGCCATGTTCTGCAACGATTTTAACGATAGCAGAGCCTACGATAGCACCGTCAGATACGCGCGCCATTGCTTCTGCTTGTTCTGGCTTAGAAATACCGAAACCTACAGCTACAGGGATATCTGTATATTTGCGAATGGTTTCAACGATGGATTTAATATCCGTTTTGATTTCGCTACGCATACCTGTAACACCAAGGGATGATACGCAGTACACAAAGCCTTCTGCGTCTTTTGCGATCATTTCAATGCGGTTTTCAGATGTCGGAGCGATCAAGGATACCACTTCAACACCGTGTTTATTAGCAACGCTAGCGAGTTCTCCTTTTTCTTCAAATGGCATGTCTGGCACGATAACGCCGGAGATACCAACCTCTTCGCAGAGGGTAAAGAATTTTTCACGACCGAACACATAGATTGGGTTCAAGTAGGTCATGAACACGAGTGGAATAGTCACTGCCTCTTCACCAGTACGCAAACGGCGCACCATATCGAAGATATCGTTGATTTTTACACCTGTTGAAAGTGCACGTGTACTCGCTTCTTGGATAACTGGGCCTTCCGCTGTTGGATCGGAGAACGGAATACCGATTTCTACCATGTCGGCGCCGGCTTTCACCATCACACGAATATAACGTTCTGTATTTTCAATACCATGGTCACCAGCACTGATGAATGGGATGAATGCCTTGCCCTTTGTGAAAGCGTCTTTAATTTTACTCATGAAGATCCACCCCTCTGTATTTCGCCATAGCCGCTACGTCTTTATCACCACGACCAGATAAACAAATAATAATGATATCGTCCTTGCTCATAGTAGGAGCAATTTTACGCGCATGTGCCACGGCATGAGCACTTTCAATCGCTGGAATAATACCTTCTAAACGAGACAAGTATTCGAAAGCATCTACCGCTTCGTCATCCGTTACAGGTACATATTCAGCACGACCACTATCATGCAAGTACGCATGTTCAGGACCGATACCAGGGTAATCAAGGCCTGCAGAGATAGAATATACTGGAGCAATTTGGCCGTCTTCGTCTTGGCAGAAGTAAGATTTCATACCATGGAAGATACCAACAGACCCTTTTGCAATTGTCGCTGCATGTTCCTCTGTATCGATACCGCGACCTGCCGCTTCACAACCAATGAGGCGAACGCCTTCATCAGGAATAAAGTGATAGAACATCCCCATCGCATTGGAACCGCCCCCTACACAAGCCATAACAGCTGTTGGCAATTTACCTTCTGCTTCAAGGATTTGCGCACGTGCTTCACGGCTGATAATGGATTGGAAGTCACGAACGATCATAGGGAATGGATGAGCGCCCATAACAGAGCCCAACACATAGTGTGTATCGGACATACGATTTGTCCATTCGCGCAATGCTTCAGAAACAGCATCTTTTAATGTGCTAGTACCAGTTGTTACAGGATGCACCTTAGCGCCTAATAATTCCATACGATATACGTTAAGCGCTTGACGTTCACAGTCTTCAGCACCCATGTATACTTCACATTCCATGCCCATCAAAGCAGCAATAGTAGCTGTTGCTACACCATGTTGACCTGCACCAGTTTCAGCAATAACACGAGTTTTACCCATGCGTTTTGCCAATAACATTTGGCCGATTACATTGTTCAATTTGTGGGAACCAGTATGGTTCAAATCTTCACGTTTCAAATAAATTTTGGCGCCCCCAAGGTCTTTTGTCATGCGATCTGCATAGTATAAAAGGGATGGACGACCTGTATACTTTTTATGTAAATCCTCAAGTTCGCGCACGAAATCAGGATCATCTTTGTACTTGTTGTATGCCTCTTCCAATTCGATGACTGCATTCATCAATGTTTCTGGCATAAATTGGCCACCGAAGGAGCCAAAATAACCATGTCTTTGTTCACTCATATAACTTACCTTTCCATATACCATTCCTGCTAGCACGCTATGTATAGCGTTACTATTGGTATCTATCTCAACAATCGATGAATTCCATCGGATGTGTCTAAAATATTATTATATCTTAGATTTATGTATTTTCTATGATTACTCGCCTATAATAGGCCTTATTCTCTCAACATTCAGTGAGCTATGGTTCTCACGATGTTTGTGAAAGCTTTAATTTTCTCATCGTCTTTCACGCCATCTGTTTCAATACCGCTACTAATATCTATACCGTAAGGGCGAACTGTGCGAATAGCACGCGCCACGTTAGTACTGTCGATACCGCCGGCGAGCATAAATGGACGTTCAAACTCATCTAAGCAAGACCAGTCGAACACTTCGCCCGTACCGCCTCGTTCATCCTTATGATACGCATCAAACAACAGCATATCGGCACTACTATCAATCCATTTTTCTGCATCAGCAGCACCGCGAATTTGAACTGCCTTCCAAACCTCTACATCTGTTTTCTCTTTGAAAGCTTGGATAAAAGCTTCATCTTCATCACCATGCAATTGCACTGCGTCAAGATTAACCTCATTTGCAATTGCCACAAGGTTATCTACTGTTTCATTTACAAAAACGCCTACCGTTTTAATGTTCTCAAAATTAAGATTTTCTTGGACAAATTCCTTACTATCTTGCGCTGTTTCAGCATTCATTGGCGCTTCAACTGCACCATATATTTTTCCGTATTGTTTATGAAGTTCTTCCACTAATGTTTTAGCTTGATCTACAGTAACTTGTCGTTTGCTTGGTGCAAATACAAGGCCCATGTAGTCTAGCTTTGCTTCTACTACAGCAGGGATTGTTTCCACCTTGGAGATACCACACATCTTAACCTTCGGAGTATAGTAAGTCGGGCCATAGAGATACGCCAGTTTCTCAACCTTGTTAGGCGAACGCATAAAAGTTTCCCCCATCAAGGCTACGCCGATGTTGTTATCGCGCAATACTTGGATATCCTCTGGTGTTTCTAAGCCACTTTCAGATACAAAAATCACATCATCTTGAACGAGATTACGCAAGCGCACACTATTTTGTACGTCTACTGTGAAGTCTTTTAAATTGCGGTTGTTAACTCCAATAATGCGAGCGCCGCAATCGATGGCCATTTGTACTTCCTGTTCGTCGTGAGCCTCTACTAAGGAGGACAAGCCAAGAGAGTCGGCTAACTCACGGAACTTCGTCAATGTAGGCACATCGAGGCATGCACAGATTAATAGGATTGCACTAGCGCCCCACACCTTTGCTTGGTAGATTTGGTATTCATCAATGATGAAGTCTTTGCGTAATACAGGGATTTTTACGGTGCTAGCGATTTCTTGCAAGTATTTTTTGTCCCCTTTAAAGAAGTCTGGCTCAGTCAATACAGAGATGGCTGCTGCCCCTGCCACTTCATATTCTTTTGCGATATCTAAATATGGGAAATGCTCAGCGATAATCCCCTTTGAAGGGGACGCCTTCTTTACTTCGCAAATGAAGTTAAAGTCTTGCTGGCGAAGGGCTGCTTCAAAAGGAAATCCTGTATCAGATGGCAACGCTAAGGCCGCTGCTTTCACAGCCTCAGGCGTTTCCACCTCTTTTTCTTGGGCCACTCGAACTTTAGTAGCCTCTACAATCTTATCTAAAATCAATGGTTATACCTCTTGGGTTGCTTTCACAAACTGTTCCATTGTAGCAAGAGCCTTGCCAGAGTCGATCATGTTTTTCGCCTCTTCAATGCCCTCTGCTAATGTAATGCCATCTTTTGCAAGGTAAATCGCCATACCAGCATTGAGAAGAACAGCTGTGCGTTTACCACCTTGCTCACCACCGAGAACGCGGCGTGTAATTTCAGCATTTACTGTTGCATCGCCACCTTCAAGCTCAGTTTTATCAGCATATTCGAAACCGTATTCTTTAGGATCGAATTCGTAGCTTGTGAAAGCTCCATTATTAATTTCGCATACGTACGTTTTGTTAGTTGCCGTAATCTCATCAAGGCCGTCGAAGCCGTGTACCACAGCACCACGCTTAACGCCAAGGTTAGCCAATACACGAGCCAATGGTTCTACCAAAGATTTATCGTACACACCCATCAATTCCACAGTAGCACCTGCTGGGTTTGCCAAAGGTCCAAGGATGTTGAATACTGTACGAACGCCTAATGCCTTACGTACAGGACCTGCATATTTCATAGCTTGGTGATATACAGGAGCAAACATGAAGCACATATTTGCTTTATTAAGAACTGCTTCATTTTGTTCGCCATTAAGCTCTAATTTAGCGCCCAATGCTTCGATCAAATCAGCAGCGCCACATTTACTAGATACACTGCGGTTACCATGTTTCGCTACAGGAATACCGGCAGCGGAAATAATGAAACCAGATGTAGTAGAAATGTTGAACGTATTAGCTTCGTCGCCGCCAGTACCTACGATTTCTACAACTGTACCTTCATGAGGCACAGAACCAGCCTTCTCGCGCATAACCTCAGCGAACGCCGTAACCTCATCTACAGTAGGGCCTTTCGCTGCAAGAGCGCACAAGAAACCAGCCATAGGAACCTCGGCCACCTCGCCACTCATAATTTTGTTCATTGTATCTTTAGCAAGGTCGTAGGATAAATCTTGACCATGCGTTACTGCATATAATGCGTCTTTAATCATTTTAAATCTCCTTTTTAGGATATCTATTAAATTAATACCATTCTACCTAGGCTGTACCGATTGGGTCATGCCCTCAGCCTCCAAGAGGCCACCCCCCGCTATGCGGGGCGCCAAGTCGGCTTCACACATAACCCAATCGCACCTATCAGCAAAATCATACCAATTTAATAGATATCCCTCAAACAAACTATTATCAAATGATCCTGCGCATTATATAGAGTAATGCACAGGTCATTCCTTTATAGGGGGTGGGAATGGTGGTGCTGCGCACCACCACTTCTTTGATAAGGGGTTCTGGTTCGCATATTTTTTAGAAAAATATATCTACAGTTCATGTTATGTATTGTAGAGGGGCTATTATTAGATATTGTCAAAATTGAGTTGGCAGAAAATAAGGTCTTAAGGAACGACTTGGCGGCCCCACGTAGTGGGGTGGGTGGCCATCGGAGTTCCGAGAGACCTTATTTTTGCCTTATCGTTCTAGATCTTAAAAATAGCCCCTCGAATACCTAAATTAGACAGTAGCTATTTTTCTAGAAAATTGCGAATCATTTGTTCCCCGTTCGGTGTCATGATAGATTCCGGATGGAATTGCACGCCATAGATTGGGTAGTCTTTGTGTTCTACGCTCATTACTTCGCCGTCGTCTGTAATGGATGTAACGATGAGTTCGCTTGGCATTGTTTCATCGATAATTGCCAAGGAGTGGTAGCGAGCGACTTCAAATTGTTCTGGTACGCCTTTAAGGATTTTGGATGGGTGTACTTGTTTAGCTACGCTTTGTTTACCGTGCATAACTTGTTTTGCGTAGGAAACGGTGCCACCGAATACTTCGCCGATGGCTTGGTGACCAAGGCATACGCCAAGGATTGGGAATTCACCTTTGCATTCGCGCAATAGGTCTTCGTATACGCCTGCATCAGCTGGTCTGCCAGGTCCTGGTGAAAGTATCACATAGTCTGGTTTTAAAGCGCGGATTTCTTCCACTGTTAATTCATCACTGCGGATGACTTTAATGTCTGGATCGATAGAGCCTACTAATTGGTATAAATTGAAGGAGAAGCTATCGTAATTATCTATAAGGAGTACCATTATTCTACCTCCTGTGCATCTGTAATTGCGGAAATCATGGATTGGCCTTTGATCAATGTTTCATTGTATTCACTAGCAGGTACGCTATCGCGAACGATACCAGCACCAGCGCGAACATAAACCTTACCGCCTTTATTCATAGCCATGCGGATACCGATACATACGTCCATGTTACCGGAGAAATCGATGTAGCCTACAGCGCCGCCGTATACGCCGCGAGGGCTTTTTTCAAGTTCGTGTAAAATCTCGATAGCACGAATTTTAGGAGCCCCGGACAAAGTACCTGCTGGCAATGTAGCACCGATAGCATCGAGAGCATCTTTACCGTCTTGAATGTCGCCGCTTACAGTAGATGTAATGTGAATTACGTGAGAGAAACGTTGCAACATATGTAACGCCTCTACTTTTACGGAACCGAATTTAGCAATTTTACCTAGGTCATTACGGCCAAGGTCAACGAGCATGTTATGTTCAGCTAACTCTTTCTCGTCGTTAATGAGTTTTTCTTCAATGGCGAGGTCCTCTGCTTCGGTTTTACCGCGGCGCATAGTACCTGCAATTGGGAAGGTGTACATTTTACCATCCGTCAATTTTACCAATGTTTCTGGAGAAGCACCTGTAAGCTCTACATCGCCACCAGATAGGTAGAACATGTATGGAGATGGGTTCAACGTACGCAATACGCGGTATGCATTTAACAAGCTACCATCAAACTCAGCTTCGCGGCGGTTAGATACAACACATTGGAAGATATCCCCTTCCTTGATATAGTGCTGTGTCTTTTTAACAACTGCTTCGAACTCGTCCTTTGTAAACTCAGAGGTAAACTCTGTTTTAAGAACGCCTTTTGGCACATCCGCTTCTTTACCGTTTACAACGAGATCAGCTAATGTTTTCAACTCAAGCTCAGCCTTGTTATAGTTACGTTCTAAATCGCTTGTGCTAATGTTAGCAATCAAGTAGATTTTATTTTTATAATGGTCGAAAGCGATAACCTTATCAAAGAGCATAAGGTCTACATCGTTTACCATGGCAGGGTCATCATCTGGTATTGGGAAGTCCAATGTTGGCTCGATGTAGCGAATGTATTCGCAAGCAAAGTACCCTACAAAGCCACCTGTGAAGGTTGGCAACTCTTCTAAGCGAGGGCTTTTATATTGGTTCAAAATATTGCGAATTTCTGCAGCTGGATCAGAGCACTCAAAGGTGCGCGTTGTACCGTCTTTAATAGTCATTGTATGGTTTTTGCAGAATAGCTCAATCTTAGGATCATAGCCCAAGAAGGAATAACGGCCCCAATGATTACTATTATCCGCACTTTCAAGTAAGTACGTATGACTGCTCACTTGTTTTAACGCTTTCAACACACTAATCGGTGTGCGTACGTCGGATAAAATTTCCATATATACAGGCACGATATCGTAGCCCGGTGCGATAGCTTTCACACGGTCTAAACTAGGAAAAATCATGAGAACCTCCATCTGGCGTTTGCCAATAAAAAAACTCGCCCATGACAATATAACGTCAAGGACGAGTTTATAGTTCTATTATTACAATTTGATTGTATGTGCTATAAATCGCGGTACCACCTTGTTTGAATGCTGTGCATTCCCCTTTCGCAGGATACTAACATATCCCTCACGACTAACGCTCGTGTGACGTCGCACCATACTAGGAATGAAATCATTCTGTTCCATGCGCCCTCGGTGGTCCATTTAATAAGCTGCGTACTACGGGTTCTCAGCTAATCCCGCTCTCTGTGAGTGCATATCCTATTTTTATCTCCACCTCATCGGTTTCTTTCAGGCGAGTATAGAATTATAATCTGATTATAATGTTTCTATAGAATGAAAGTCAAGAAAAATCTCAACTTTCAATATGCCAAGATTTTTTAAACAAAAGATGATAACTGACAAAAATATTGATATACGGAATGCCAAGCCCAATTATCCATAAACCGCTTAATAGAGAATCATGAAGTCTACGTATACCTAGTGTAATCATCGCTAAAGCTGGCCATATCAGGATAGCCATAAATCCCCAACGTGGTATATAAAGAGATATACCACACTGAACAATTAACGATACTACGGCTATAGCCATATTCATAATAATGTCCATAAAAATGCGAGCTCCTACAAGACCGCCCCAAAAGACTGATACAGGAGTCCTGCCCTTAACATCAAAGATCTTAGCAAATAAAACATCCCATATACAGCTACAAATATAGTCAAATTTACTATTATTTGTATCTTTAGTAATCGTGGAACTTCGAGTATAGGTAATAATATAGTTATTATACCTATCTCGTCCTTCATCTAAACCATACTCATTAGAATCTGGCACACTAAGTGGCAACGCAAAGCAAGCCAAGATAAAATACTTCCATAAAAATCCGTCCCAATGAAAGCCTGCATTTATAAAGGTTTCGGATATAGATTCCCAACTAAAACTCATACCCCAATATACCCACAAACTTAGGTATGCTATGGGTACTAAAATCATATACCACAAGGATGAACCACAATCATTCAATCTACGTTTGAGTAAAAAAATAGTTACTACTATATGTATAATCTGCAAACATCCAAAATAAATATATGACAAATATGTACTGCCTTGAAACAAACCATCTTGAATAAATCCTATCAATACCACAAATAGAAGGTACGCTAAAAATTTACTTCCCATTAAACCAAGCACAGCCCATAAAAATGCCAATCGGCCTATACGTTGATTCACTCGCAGCATTTCTATATTTTGTTTAAATAGTGAAATCTCATTATCTAACCACATTAAAATAATTCTTTCTATGCACTCATACAATATATTTTCTTTTCTTAAATTAAATAATATCTATTTTAATATAAATCCTTCAAACTACATATATCCAGAATCAAGTACTAGTAAATTAAAACACATATATATTGTTTTAATCTATTTATAAATAGTATACTGAGTTTATTAAACTTATCAACTTAACCAATTAAAATAAGGCCAAAGTAGAATATCAATCATCTAAAACTAAGGAGGGATATTTTGGAAACATGGAAACGAACGGTATACATCAGTTTAGTCTGTGTATTCTGTACAGCCTTTGGTGTAAGTCAGCTAGCTCCAATCCTACCTTTATACTTTCATGATTTAGGCGTCCAAACACCAGAAGCAATGTCCTTATGGTCTGGTTTAGCAACCGGTGCAACCTACATAATCGTTTGCTTGGCTGCTCCATTTTGGGGGCGTGTTGCTGACAAAAAAGGTCGTAAAATTACATTAATACGATCTAGCTTTGGCATGGCCTTATGTAATGCTTTGATTGCCTTTCAAACAACCCCAGAGGGAGTCGTACTAATTCGTTTAATCCAAGGGCTTGTAAGTGGATTTTACTCCGCATCAATTACCTTAATTGCTTCTGAAACCCCGCTTGAACGAACAGGTTGGGCCTTAGGTCTATTGGCATCGGCCAACCTAGCAGGCTCGCTCATTGGACCTCTATTAGGCGGCTACATTGCAGATACAGTAGGTATTCGCAATGACTTTATCATCGTCGGTGCCCTCATGGGCTTAGCCGGTGTGCTAGCCACTATATTCATCCATGAAAATTATGTACCACAGCCTAATCCTGAAAAACTTTCTATCCGTAAGCTGAAAGAGCAAATACCGGAATTTAATAGTATTGTCGCATTATGTGTAGCCTCCTTTATCTATGCAATATGCATTATGTCCTTACAACCTGTTATCTCTGTATATATTAAAGGAATTGTTCCTAGCGACACAGAAAATCTCGCATTTATTGCAGGTGCCGTATTCTCCGCTATGGGTATTGCTCAACTTATGAGTAGCTCCCCACTAGGTAAACTAGTCGATAAAATTGGGCCCCGTAAAGTGTTAGTAGTATCTCTTATCTATGTAGGGATTCTAAATATCCCTCAAGCCTATGTTTCTGATGTATATCAACTTGCCATCATCAGATTTCTACAAGGTTTTGGGTTAGGCGGTATGCTTCCTGCTTTAAACACCTACCTATCTTCCAAAACACCTCGAGAATTTACAGGCCAAGTATTCTCCTATAATCAATCCTGTCTATTCTTTGGCTATTTCTTAGGATCTGTCGGCGGTGCTAGCCTTATGGCATGGCTAGGCTTTACTACACTATTCTGGGTTAGTGGTGGCTTATTTATTATTTCCGCTCTATGGATTGGTTTCAAACTAAAATAATAGAAATTTACAATATAAATAGAACCCCATAACTCTACAATATAAGGAGAACCCCATTATGATATTAATCATAATGGGGTTCTTTTATTGTAAGTTTTAAATTTAGAGTCCTAGAACAACTATATTTTATTGAATTATAATTGACCAACTACATCAGTATTCAATTATAGTAACAATAACATAATCACTACTGTAGCAATAATACATGGTACAGCATTACGTTTCGCCATTTCCATAGGGTTAATACCAGCAAGGCCGGCAATGATGATACCTGCACCTGCTACTGGACTCATACTACGACCGATACCAGCACCCAATTGAGCCATGGAGCCTAATTGCATAATGCCATAGCCAAAGTCTGCTGCATGAGGTGTTACTGCGCCGTTAAACGCAAGGGCTGCCGCATTACCAGAACCAGAAATAACAGCCAATAAGAATGGACCAAAGGCAGCACCGATTTGGGCGATCTGTTGAGAGTTCTTCATGCCATCAATGAGTGCACTTGTAAGGCCGATGTATTGCATACCTGCTGTAAAGCACGCTGCCGCAGCCATAAGCCCCACAACATCACACATGCCATCGCCAGTACCACGGAAGAATTTCTTAACTGCATCTGTTACATTAGGTCGTACCGCAATAATACCGATAGCCGTACCAATTAACATGGACACAGGAACGGAAATCTCTGGAATCACTGCTACTTGTTTACTACCGAGTACGAGTAATACAAGTGGAATGATTGGGATAATTGCATATAAGTAATTTACCTTGAATTCTTTGCCTTCTTCTTCGTTAGCCGCTTTCAATACATATCCTGTATGTTCCTTCTTAACGATAGCTACGATATTGAGCAAGATAGCTGCTACTACGATACCAATAATGGCTTGTATAGAGAAGCTCGCAATAACGGTCATTACGTCTTCACCGGCTAGTTGTGCTACTTGTGGGTTAAACATAAGGCCTGGGCTCAATGCACTACCCCAAGTTCCTAAGAAAATAGCAGAGCCTGCCATGGCAGGATGCACACCAGAGCGAATCAATGCAGGAATTAGCAATGCGCCCACAGCAGCTGCACAGCCTGCTGCAGTAGGCAACGCAATATTGATCAAGAACGTAATAATAACAGCACCAGGAATGATGATTTTAGTCATCTTTTTAAGGCCTGCAGAAATGAAATATACCATGTGCTCTGTACATTTTGTATATTCCATAACATAACTAAAACCAAGCACTGTACAAATAGTTGGTACAAGACCTGGGTTTGTAAGTTCTTTTACAAAGGCTGTCGTACCAGCACTAAGCTGACCACCAATAAAGCACATTAATAAGCCCGATAACAATAAAACGAGCCGTGTTTCAAACTGTTTAATAATGGCGATAAACGTCGCCACTACAATAACAATACCAGCAATAATCATAATCTCTCCAATCCGTGTACTTTCAACTTAAAACGACTAACAACACTCTATTACATCTTAAATTTGAAATACACTGTTACACAAACTGATATCAACGGATATCTCTACTTACACAAGTTTTGTAGTTTCTAAACTAAGTTTTCTAAGCACTGTATCCAATACCTTAGCGCCTGTAACGATGTCATCCAGGTCCGCAAATTCAGCCGGATTATGACTGATACCTTCGCGACATGGGATAAAAATCATTCCTGTCGGAACATCATCAGCCCAATGCATGGCATCATGACCAGCACCGCTTGGCATGGTCATATAATCTACACCTACAGACTTAACAGCCCTTTCAATTTCTCGAATCATGGCTGGATGCATCGCCACTGGATGATCCTGTGCAATAGGCTCAATCGTATAGGATAAGCCGCGTTTCTCTGCAGTAACATCAATAAATTCCTTAATAAGAGTAACTACAGAATCACGGGCCACCTTAGAAATACTGCGAATATCGACGCCCAACTTCACAGCTCCAGGGATAACGTTCATCGCACCCGGTGTTACCTCAACAACACCGACTGTGCCTACCACTGGAGGCTCCTCTTGCATGGATGCAATCTCCTCAATACCGAGGATTATTTTTGAAGCCCCACATAAGGCATCATGACGCAAATTCATTGGCGTAGCACCACTATGGTCCGCATTCCCACGAATGGTTACATAGAACCGCTCTGGTGCGGCAATACCAGTTACAACGCCGATGGGTTTTGCTTCATGCTCTAGCACCTTACCTTGTTCGATATGAATTTCTGTGAAAGACTTTACAGGTCGTTCATATTCCATATGCTCAATAGCATCTGGATTTAAATTACGTTCTTTCAAAGCATCATACAAGGACACACCTTGTTTATCTACTAAGCGTTGTAAATCTTTCAATGTCAATTCACCACGCATAGCCTTACTGCCCAATGTGGCAGCTCCAAAGCGGCTAGATTCTTCACACATAAAGTCCACTACTGCAATGGTATGGTCATGTTCAAAACCATCATCCATCATACTGCGAATAGCTTCGATAGCAGACAATACGCCTACAACACCATCATAGTTGCCACCATTAGGTACGCTGTCCGTATGAGAGCCAACCATGACAATCGGCAACTCAGGCTTTTTGCCAACTTTATAGCCTATAACGTTCCCGAAACCATCAGTTTCCACTGTGAGTCCCGCCTCAGTCATACGGTCAATAATATATTGGCGTCCCTTCCAGTCTGCGTCGGTGAAAGCTAGGCGATTAATGCCTTCTCCAGGTGCAGTCAACTGTGCCATAGCATCAAAATCTTTAGTTAATCGATCTCGTTGAATCATATAACACCTCACAATCTAATACTCATATTAGATCTAATATATAGCACACTATACATATTTCGATACATACATCTATATAGTTATGTACCTATAGTTTGGATGTATGCATCATAATATCACAATCAATATGTCCTATTTTAAATAGTGAGTCGCAATTGTACCTAACGCAACAATGCCATTTAGCATATCTTCTTCATCGATATCAAATAATGGATTATGATGAGGCGCTTTAATAGCAGAGCCTAATACCATATATGTTGCTCGTCCACCACGATCAATTACACGGTTCAAGAAGTACGCGCAGTCTTCGCTGCCACCACCGCTATAATCAAATGGTACCTCTTTAAAGATACCCAATGGTTCAATGATGGATTGCACCTCGCGAGCTAAATCATCGCTAATACGACCTGCTGGTGTTTCACCTTGTTTTGTAATTTCAAAGGTACAGTCATGCATTTCTGCGGCACCTTTAATAATAGTTTTTGTGCGTTCAATCATGTAGTCATTGATTTCTGTTGTAGCACCGCGCGTTTCTAATTTAAGAACAGCTACATCAGGTGTAACATTGCGACCTGTACCACTTTCAAAAACACCTACATTCATACGGGATGCGCCTTGGCTGTGGCGAGCAATGGCTTGTAAGTTAAGAACTGCTGTACAGCCTGCAAGCATAGCATTTTGTGCCTTTTCAGGAGATCCACCTGCATGAGCAGAATAGCCATGGAACACAGCATCAAGTTTCGTAGTCGCCAAGAAGCCATGGTCACTACAAGCAAAGCAATTGGATAGCTTTTCGTTAAACCCAATGTGCATACCAAACATCAAATCTACGTCATCAACTACACCAGCCTCTACCATCGCTTTAGCACCACGTACGCCTTCCTCAGCAGGTTGGAAGATAAGTTTGATAGTACCTTTTAATCCATCCTTATGTGTGGCTATATATTCTGCAAGGCCAAGGCCCATTGTCATATGTGTATCATGACCACAAGCATGCATAGCCTTATCGTGGCGAGAACGGAAACCAATCTTAGCAGGAATATGGTTAGATGCTTTAGATTCGATAACATCATTAGAATCCATATCTGCACGGAATGCCACAACAGGACCATCATCACTGAACTTCATTGTTGCTACGATGGCTGTTTTACCATAGCCCATTTTTTCTACGAGCTCAGGATCAGCACCTTCATCCATAGCGCGAGCCATAGCTACTTTCATCTCCTCTTCGCTAGGCAAGCCCATACGAGAATCTAAATCGAGTACATCTGCACCGAGTGCTACATCATACCCTAAAGAAATTAACTTTTCAGCTACTTTAGAAGCAGAACGATATTCAAGCCAAGCTGGCTCTGGATACATATGAAAATCACGACGCATAGCGATAAAATCATCGCGTCGTTGTTGTACGAAATCTTTTACAGACATAGGAACCTCCTAAAAATTAATTAGTACTTACCTATTAACTATATGAATAGATAAGTAAATAGTCAACCAAATAGGTCATGTATACAAAATAAAGAGACGAACTATGCTATAATAATAGTAATAAAGGAGGTGCCTATGACATTAAATGTAAATAAAGAAAAACTCACCATTTTAGATGTACAATTTGAAAATTATGAGGACTTTGATGCAGTTTGGTATGCCGTAGGTTCATCTATGATTGAAGACTTTACTCCTACAACTGAATCAGTTCTAGAATTAAAAAATTATGTTACAAACAGAAGAAAGGAACTACAAATTGGCTAAAAACCAATACGAAGGTTACCAGTACATAGATTTAGATAATCTCTATACCTATGAAAATTCATTTGTATTAATAAATAAACAAAATATTCTAGATCCTAAGTTAGCAAAAAATAATGAGCATTTATATGTATCAAAACGGCTTGCAGATTTATATATGTTGCCAATTCCAGTATATTCTATGACTGATATACTAAAGATCCATAAGTATTTATTCCAAGATGTTTATTCTTGGGCCGGTCAATATAGAAAAGTTAATATTACAAAGAGTGGCAATCCTTTTATGTCGATACAATCATTTAGCTCTGCCGAGAACTTTATAAATGATTTGCTAAATACATATCATCAAAAAACCAATACAAAAGAAAGTATTATTAAGAACTTAGCTAAAATCTTAGATTCCCTAAATTTCTTTCATCCATTTAGGGAAGGTAATGGTCGCACACAACGTGAAGTTATTCGAGTATTAGCATTATCAAAGGGGTATAAAGCTCAAATTCGTGTTTCTGAAGATGATACTGTATATAATACCTATATGGACGGAACCGTACATGGCGACTTACAGAAACTAGAACTATTATTTGAAAAAATATTAGAAAAAATATAATATTTGATTACAAAAAACACATATACCTTGATATGTACCCATTTTCCTGGACACATAATATTTACTAGCCTAAACACATGGATGCTTCCCTGTATTTTACAGGGGGCATCCATTTTGTTTTTGCTTGAATCCTTTTGTTATTGTAATAGTTAA
>OKRZ01000468.1_pt1 | contig 31018 bp, 24 predicted proteins | sample 1601141 | NCBI WGS metagenome assembly OKRZ01 (sample SAMEA3541524, study PRJEB24748) | human gut metagenome | biome: human gut; feature: human-associated habitat; material: faeces | place: China | collected 2012
ACCACAGAATTCATTTGAAGTGCCTGGTGCTTTGTGATATTTACACCATTTCTTGAAGAAGTACGGAGTTCTTCATAGTTACGCTGTGCAAAAACAGCATCATAGCGGTATTTATGAGGAACATTACACCGATGAAGTGGTTTATCACAGCCATTGCACACATAGGGAGCCCTGTCCAAACGGGAGCAGCACTCCTTCACAAAAGATTTGCACACCTGATTGCATTTCATGCAGGAAGCACAGTTGATGTCGCAAAGAATAATCTTTTCACAGACATTTGTACGTTTGCATCGAAATCTTTGGGTGCAGAAGTTGTGTGGATTATTAAATATCCGTTTGGGGTTAATATCATCCACACGATGAAGGCGTATCTCTTTTGAAATGGTAGTAGGATCTTTGCAAAGATATTTAGCAATCTCTTTGAACGAAAGATTTTCATTTAAAGAGTCTTCAATAAATTTACGGTCTTGTAAAGTTAAATGTTTTTGATTCCCGGGAATAAGGTTTGACATAAGAACCTCCTTTCACCGTCATCAGAAGGCATAGAAAAAGAATACAAAAAGAAGAGGGAATAAGCAATATAATAGAGGAAAATGGTGTGAAAGAGTAAATTCCGTTTATGTAAAAGTAAATTCCACTGTACAGTGGGAGAGTGGAATTTAAAATTTCATTTTAGGGAAGTATAGAAATCTGCTGACATGTTTGCTTCCCCGCCTCCTAATATGTTATACTAACCTCATATTAAATTCATTTATAATAACAGTGAAAATATTTATAGCCTAAAGGAGCAACATACAAATGAAGAAAAAATGGTCAGTTAAAAAGAAAATAGTAGTAACTCTGTTGTCTGTTATTGCGGCATTTTTGTTGGTGGTGATTGTGTATGTTCTATATGTATTTGGAACCTATCACAGAATTAAGGATAAGCAGCTTATTGAAATCAATTCTTTAAATGCCACGGAAGGAAGCAAGGTTAAGACAGGAGTGGAATATACAGCAGGTACTTATAATGTGGGATTTGGTGCATATACTCCGGATTACAGTTTCTTTATGGATGGAGGCAAGTATTCCAGATGCTTTAGCAGGCAGTCAGGTATAGATGCCATTAATGGAGCAGCAGATTATGCCAAAAGTGAAAATCCTGATTTTATGATTTTTGAGGAAGTTGACAGGGATTCCACCAGAAGTTATCACGTAAATCAGGAAAATCTTATTAATAAAAAGTTTCAGGGATATTTTCAGAATTTCGCAGTAAACTATGATTCTGCATATTTATTTTATCCTTTCAATGAACCTATTGGAAAATCATATTCTGGTATTAGTGTTTACTCAAAGTACGAGATAACCTCTGCCCTAAGAAGAAGCTTTCCTATTTCCACATCATTTTCTAAATTGTTGGATTTAGACAGATGTTACAGCGTAAGCAGAGTGCCGGTGGAAAACGGAAAGGAATTAATTATTTACGGCGTTCACATGTCTGCATATGGAAACAGTGATGAAATAAGAGAGGCTCAAACCTCCATGCTTTTTCAGGATATGAAGTCTGAAATGGATAAAGGAAATTATGTTATTTGTGGCGGTGATTTTAATCATGACTTAAAATTAGCAGAGGATGACAGCGTTGAATATGAAAGTTGGGCATATCCATTTCCAAGAAGCAAAATGCCGGAAGGTCTTTCATTTGCCATGGATCAGCTATCAAAGGAAAAGTACGACAGTCTGGCAGATTCTAACAGAAATGATGATACTGAATATATTCCGGGAAAAACTTTTACCTGTATATTAGATGGATTTATTATTTCGGATAATGTGGAAATGACGGATTATACAGTTAAGGATAACGGATTTTTATATTCAGACCATCAGCCGGTATTTATGAAATTTAAATTAAAATAAAGCAGGTGGAATAACAAAACAATTTTCTTATGGAAAGGCAGATTATATTATGAAATTTATATCATGGAATGTAAACGGGTTAAGAGCCTGTGTAGGGAAAAACTTTATGGAGGATTTTGAAAAGTTAGATGCAGACTTTTTCTGCCTTCAGGAAACTAAGTTGCAGAAAGGGCAGATTGACCTTCAGTTACCGGGATATTATCAGTATTGGAATTATGCAGTTAAAAAGGGATATTCAGGAACTGCAATATTAACAAAGCATGAACCGGTTTCTGTTTCTTATGGCATTAATATAGAAGAACATGATTTAGAAGGCAGAGTAATTACATTAGAATATCAGGATTTTTATCTGGTTACTGTTTATACTCCTAATTCTCAAAATGAGTTGGCAAGACTTGATTACAGAATGAAATGGGAAGATGATTTTAGAAAATATTTAAATAGTCTTGCAGAGAAAAAAGGGGTAATTGTATGTGGAGACATGAATGTGGCACACAATGAAATTGATTTGAAAAATCCAAAGACAAACAGGAAAAATGCCGGATTTACTGATGAAGAAAGAGAAAAAATGACTGAGTTGTTAGACAGTGGATTTGTGGACAGCTTCAGATATTTTTATCCCGATTTGGAGTCGGTGTACAGCTGGTGGTCATACAGATTTAAGGCAAGGGAAAAGAACGCAGGATGGCGTATAGATTATTTCCTTGTGTCTGAGGATTTAAAAGAACGAATGAAGGATGCCAAAATTCATACGGAAATAATGGGGTCAGACCACTGTCCTGTGGAACTGGATTTTGAGTAGATAAAACAATTTTTTTTCCCCATTTGGTGGAAATGATTCTATACTTTTGATATACTTAAGGGGTTAAAAAAATCTTTAAGGAGGAAGTAAATGGGGATTTTAAAAAAATGGTCAAAAAGATTTTTGACAGGATTGTTAGCATTTGTGTTGGTTATCGGCTCAATGACCATCACGCCAAAGACAGCTAAGGCAGCAATTTACGCTGATCGGGGAGCTTACGGAGTCGGTGAAGGAAAGAAGATTCCGGATCATATCTTTGCACCTTTTGTGGATATTGTATCTTATGTTTCAGATAAGAATTATTCTTCGGCGGGAACTCTTAGTCTGGAGAAGATGTACAAGGACACGGGGATTTTATATTATAACTTAGGTTTTATAATGACTACTGCAACAGGTGGCATTACAGATGGGGTTATTGACTGGTCATGGGGTGGCTATTCCACATTAAGCGAAAAAGCAACTGATACATGGCAGATTGACGGCATTAAAGAATCTATTAAGTATATCCGTTCAAAAGGTGGCGATGTTATCGTATCTATCGGAGGATTGAACGAGGGAAACTTTTTCCAGAAAACTCAGGATGAAGATATTTTATACAATTCATACATGGATGTAATACAGGGATACGGACTTACGAGGCTTGATTTGGATATTGAAGGCGGTGCTCAGGGCAAACAGATTAATATTGCTAATGCCAGAGCACTTAAGAGAGTTCAGGAAACCACAGGTATAGAAATTGTACTTACACTTCCGGTATTGCCTACAGGATTGACAGATTTAGGACTTGGAACTTTAGAGGCATATATAGAAAATGGTGTGGACGTTAAAATGGTAAACATTATGGCTATGTGCTATGGTAACGCAACTATTTTACCCGGGGAAACTTACGCAGGTGCATCAGTCCGTGCTATTGATAATACAGCAAGTCAGATTTTAAGTACATACAAAAATAATGGAAAGTCACTTAGTACTTCGCAAGCATATGAAAAGGTTGGAGTTACAGTTTCCATAGGAGAGGAAAGTGCAAGTTTCCCAATCTGGACTACTGATTATTCAAAGGTCGTAAATGATAAGGCAATAAAGGAAAATATTGGAATGACATCTTTTTGGTGCTTAAACCGTGATTGTCAGCAGTATGGCGCTAATAAGGGAATTACGGGAATGTATGAACATACCAATGTATTTAAAACCTTTATGGGGGATAATGCATACACAATTCCACCGGCAGGTTCAGATGGAGATTATGAATTAGATGGTGAGGTTATTAAGGAATGGAAGAAGGGTACAGCGTATTCCCAGGGTGATAAGGTTTTATATAATGGAAAAATATGGCAGGCATCATGGTGGACGCAGGGAGATACTCCGGGAGTTGCCACAGACAATGGTTCGGAGCCTTGGAAATATTTGCAGGATGCAACAGGAAGTGAAAAACCTACGGAACCGGAGACTACTCCGCCGGAAAGCACTAATGTTAAATTAGAAATTAATGGATGTCAGATAAGTACCACAAAGGAAGGATACAGGGTAATTTATTCTCTTGAAGATTCTGACAGTGAAGTGGAAAATTTTGGCCTTATATACGGATTATCAGTAAATGATTCGGATATGGTTATTGGAAGTACAAATAATGCCGTAGTAAATTATCAGGCAAGTGATGCCGGAAGAATGGACAATAATTATGGCAGTTATCCAATGGGACAAAGTTATGCCATGACTATGACTTTTATTAAAAATGCTTCGTTTTATAACAGTAATATAAGTGTCAGAGCATACGCAAAGTTAAAAAATGGTAATTATGTGTATGGCAATGTTAAGAAGATTAAAATATATGACATTGCAGATTATTTGTACCAAAATGCATTAATGAGCAATAATGCAGGTCATATATATTTGTATGATAATATATTAAAGGTTGTAAATGGAAGTTACAAAAAAATAGATTTTGATTTTAAAAATATTATTATAAAATATTAATGGTTAATTAGCATAAAATGAGGCTTTTGCTTTTGGGCATTATGCCTCTTTTTATTTTTGTGTATTTAATTTATTAAAAAAAATACAATACTCTGATACAATTATATCAATGAGATGAACGGGTTAAATTAAATATAGGAAGTGCAATATAGGATAAAACAAAATGAACGGAGGAAAGGATTATGCTTAGAAAATTCCTAATTACAATGACAGCATTTTTGATTGTCGTTTCAGGGGCGTTGTGTAATGGAAAAAGCGTATCTGCTAATGAACAAAGGAAGCCGGGAGACATTCGTACGATTTATGTCACTACCGATGGAACCACCATAACTAAAGAAAAAAAGGTTCCGGCGCAGATTACCGTGGTAGATAAAGAAGGTGGAGATTTGTATGAAGATAATGCAATTTATGACACAATAGAGTCTGATGGAACAATTAAGGTAAGAGGAAATTCAACAGCAGTGGCTGATAAAAAGCCATTTAATATTTCATTCTCAAAGGCTAAAGATGTGTTTGGAATGGGCAAGGCAAAGAAATGGAGTCTATTGGCAAATGCCTTTGATAAGTCTTTAATTAGAAATCGTCTTGCCATGGAATTTGCCACAAATTTAGGACTTAAGTACACAAGTAAAAGCACGTTTGTTGATTTATACATAAATGATGTTTATTACGGAAATTATCTGCTAATTGAATCTGTGGAAGTGGGGGAAAGCAGAGTAAACATTAATACTGAGGATTCAAATGATGTTCTTCTTGAAAAGGAATATGACAGAACAGAAGAGGGACAGACTTATCTTAGAACCATAAGATATGGAATAAGGTTTAATGTAGGTGACCCGGAAGGGCTTTCGGAAGATACGCAGCAGTATAAGCAGACCCTTACAGTGTTAAACAGATTTGAAACAGCATTGGAAAATGGTGATTTTGAGGAAATATCTAAGTTTGTGGATGTAAAATCATTTGCTAATTTTTATATTGTAAATGAATTGTTTAAAAATGTAGACTTTAATTACAGCTCCACAAGGTTTTACATAAAAGACGGTGTGTTGTATGCAGGACCATTATGGGATTTGGATTTGTCCGGCGGAAATGCCAATCCGGTGAATTATCCTACTTATTTTGAAAATGGTGACAGCAGTAAGGGATTATGGTGTCAGCAGTTTACATGGTTTAAAAAACTTATGGAAATGCCGGAGTTTTATAATATGGTGTCTGAACGTTACAGTCAGGTATCAGGACTTATTTCAAATATGATTTATGGAAATACCGGCAATTCAATTAATTGCATAACATCTACATATAAAAATTCTTTTGCAAGAAATTATCTTCCAAAGAAAAATGGTGGTGCAGGATGGAGTGTAACCAACAAAGACAGCGCTGATGGCATTAGTTACGCAGGTACTGCTAAGTGGAAGGATTATAATAGTGCAATTGAATATTTAAGACAATGGTTAATAGACAGAGATAAATATTTAAAATCCCAGTTTGCAGGTGGTAGAGATGCTACACCTAAAAAGAATATAACAGTAACTTACAATGAAAGTGCAGATGATATTGTTCTTGATGGAAATCCAAAAGGAAATCAGGCAATGATTGGGTCGTATTCATGGACAGATAAGGATTATCAGTGGTTGGGATTTGTTAACTTTAAGGGACTGGCAGACAGCTCTTATAAATATCTGGTAATAAGATATACCGGTGATATTTCTACATTCAGGTTGGAATTTAGAGGTAAGTCAGGCAGTGATGAGATTAAGTCAAAGCCATACTGGTTTAAAAATGTATATTATGATAATAATTTTGTATCAGCAGATGAAAAGGTATTATCTTTATATGATACAGATAAGTTGTTAATAATAGATTTGGAAAAATCAGGCTTAGATTTGGGCAAATATAATTTAGGTTTTCATATGCATATGGCAGCATCAGAATGTAGGAATGGTGAACTTACCATAAGTGATGCACGTCTGGTAAAATCTGTAGATATAAAGGTGACAGGTGGAGAAGAAACTACAAAAGAACCTCATACCACAAAGCCTGCATCTAAACCTACAGCTACTTCCGGAACATCAACAAAGGTTACAAGACCAAAAGCTACATCCATTAAATCTATTAAAAAAGCTAAGAAATCATTGAAAATAAGCTGGAAGAAGATTAAGGGAGTAAAAGGATATCAGATACAGTATTCTACCTCTAAGAAGTTTAAAAAGGCAAAGACAGTTTTAATCAAAAACTATAAAACAACTTCAAAGACCATAAAGAAGTTAAAACAAAAGAAAAAATATTATGTGAGAATAAGAACATATTATTGTGTAAAAGGAAAGAGAGTTTATTCATATTGGTGTAAGGTAAAAACCGGAAAAACAAGAAAATAGGTTTGTACGACTAATTTATAAACGGATTTCAGAATATATTCTAAAAATGCTCAAATAATAATGCTTACCAACAAGTTATACATATGTAAAAAAATGGACATTTAAATTTTTTTTAATAAGTGATAATGTCGAAACGTGGAGGTAAGTAATATGGGAACAATGACACACAAAATTGACAGGTTGCTTAAGGAAGTTAATCCAAATGTATTAAAAACAACGGCACATTAGTAGACGAAAAATTGTGTAAACAAATGCAGGAAGTGGGTAATTTCTATCTTGCCATAAGTCTTGAAGGTTTTGAGGGAGTTAATGATTTAAGACGTGGTGAAGGCGTGTATGGCAAAGTTATGAAAGCAATGGACCTGGAATTTTTACTATGGATTTCCAAAATGATGGAGAGTTTGTTGGCGGATGTATTGCAGGAGGAAGGAATTATTTTCATATTAATGCCAATGGTGAAGGAAACAAGGGCTAAGTCAACAGACCTGCAATCACCGGAGACGGTAGAGCATTTGTGCGGAAAATGTAGTGAATATGCAAAAGAGTGGGCAGGAGTTGCCGACAAAATATGGAAAGAAACTGATTATAAAAAGCCTTCTTATGAGAATTATAAGAAATAAATTTGCCAATTTTCAAAAAAGTGCTATGATAGTATCTCGGAAGAAAACATAAAGGATGGTGTTAGAAAATGAACTTCCGAAGTAAAGAAATGTACATTCATAGCCTTATGTGCATAATTGGTGGATTTTTTGGGGCATATGCCATAGTTAATGGATTTGAAAATATGGGATCAGCCCAGACTACGAATATGATAGATATTGTGTGTACTCTTTTAGGAAAAAATTATTTTGATTTTTTCTTAAGAATTTTAGCTTTTGTGCTTTACATTACGGCAATCGCAATTTGCGTTTGCTTAGGAAAAATGACTAATGTTAATACAAGGAAATACGCAATTACCGTGGAAATTATAATTATGATTGCATTGGTTTTCATGCCAAAAAGTATCAATCCTCTGGTGGGACTTCTTCCTATATTTTTTATGATGTCAACCCAGTGGAGTGTTTTTCACGGCGTTGGAAAATATAATAGTGCAACAATTTTTTCAACTAATAACTTGAAACAGTGTGTAATCGGTTTTACTGAATATCTTTTAGACAAAAATCCGGAGCAGTTAGAAAAAGGCAAATTTTATGGCAATTCTCTTATATGGTTTCATGTGGGAGTTGCTATATCGTACTTTACATGTAAGGAGTTCGGATATATGGCAAGCCTTTTCGCAGTTCCTTTTTCAGTGGCAGCCTTTACTTTAGAGGTACTTCCGGAAAATATAAAAGACGAAGTAGAGGAAGAAATTGAAAAGGACATTACAGTATTGGGGGAAGTGAAGGCATAGAATATTATCTCTAACAAAGATGAAAAACAATATAGGTGAATAAAGACAATGGATGATTTTGGTAGATTAGTCATGAACTATATGGTAAACTTACAGTAAGTTTATTTACAGGAGGACTAATATGTACGAAAAATTATCTAAAAGAGCTTTAAAAAACATGTATATGGCAGCAGGTTTTGCTACGGTGGTATATCTTATTATTGCACTTGTAGTGGAACTTGCTATTTTTATACCTAATAATCTTACAATTGGAACAGTTATACTTGTTATAGTGACAATTTTGATGGTAATAAATTGTATAGTAAGTCCTGTTTTCAGATTTCACAGATACAGATATAAAATTGACGATGAGTGTATAGATATTGTTGAGGGATACATATTTGTGGAAAGAAATATTGTTCCTATTGAACGTCTTCACAAGTTGCAGATTCAAAGAGGACCTTTCGATAAAATCTGTAAAGTGGCAAAGATTGTGGTAACGACTGCCGGAGGAGATGTGGTTATCAGGTTTTTAGACGAGGAAAAGGCAGAAAATATAGCCGAAAATCTTAAAAGCAGGATAAACAAAATAGCAGTTTGCCAAAGAGAAGCGGATATACAAAAAAATGGTGACGTTTTAGACCATGAAACTCAAGGCATTAACGTAAAAAAATTGGATGATAAGTAGGTGGGACTATGGAAAATAAGAGATTTAGAAATCATTGGACCAGTGTTGTGGAACAATTTGGGGCAGCATTAATAGCACTGGTGGTTATTATTATGGGAAGTCCCGATGATATTATTGATATGATAGTGGATATATCCCGTGGAGGATTTTCAGTAGAAACCGTTTATGTTGTCTTTATTTTGCTGATTTTTATTGTGATTATAGCAATATTTGTGGCATGGCGTTTCAGGGTATGGTATAAAACATGGATTGTAATTGATAATGATACATTGTCAGTGGAGAGAAATACAATTATTTCACTAAAGAATACTATTGGGTTTAAAAATATATCCAATGTTAATATGGAACAAAATCTGTTTGAAATGTTAATAGGAACCTGCAAGGTTAAATTTGATACAGATAGCTTATCCACGGCTAACACCACGGATGTTAAAATAATTCTAAAGAAAAAAGAGGCTGAGGAATTAAGAAATTACATTATCAAACATATAAACCGGATAAAGGGTGATGGGGATGATGTGGTAGAGCAGGAAATTTTAAATAATGAAGATTATGATGTGGTTGCTAATAAAAGAAACATTATTATGAATGGACTATATTCAATAAGTATTTTAGGAATAATTATTTTTATAGCAAGTATTGGGAGTATAGTTAGTATTATCCCGAAATTTGTTACAGCAGGTTTTGATGGAGATGGTTTCAGAGTACTTATTGTAGCAATTACAGTGGCGTTTTCTCTGGCGTTAGGTACCGGTGCAGGTTTTGTTAAAAATTTCCTTAAGCTGTATGACTTTAAGCTTAAAAGAAAGAATAACAAGATATATATAAAATACGGATTGTTTAAAAAGGTTAATTTTGCCATTCCTGTCAACAGAATAAATGCCATTATTGTACATCAGACTTTTATTGCCAGATTGTTTAAGAAATATGCAGTGGAAATTGTAAATGTAGGTATGGGAGATGAAAAGCAGGAGCAGACATACTTTACTTTTTATGACACCTGGGAAAACACAGAAAAAATCATAAAAAGGCTTTTGCCGGAATTTTCCGAAAGCTTTTCCTGTGAAACAGAAAGACAACCAAAGTCAGTGTGGGTTATAAAGATGCTAAAAATTATTGTAAAATATATAATCTGCATAGTGACATTTTGTGGATGTAATATTGTTTTAGGTATTCCGTTGATAGTAGAAATAGGGGTATTGGCAGTGATTATGTTGTGGATTATTGTATGTAACATATTGTCATACAAAACAGAGGGAAGTTATATTGGCAATAGCCAGATAAAAGTAAAATCAGGAATTTTTGGCACAACTACAACTATAATAAAATTTGAAAAAATACAAATTGTTACTTTTAATCGGAATATTCTGGAAAATAAACTGGGGATAACCAAAGGCTTTATAAGAATACTGGCAGCAATTTCTAATGCAGGACATAAAATTCCATATATGAGTGCTGAAAAGACAGAATTAATTAAAGATAAATTGTGTATTTCTTCCTTTAAAGATTAATGGAGTACACTGTAAGTAATATAAGGCTGTTCTGTTAATGTTGAATTAAACATTGAAGGGATGGTCTTATTTAAAATACTTGAAAAATCCTCACAAAAGAAGTATTATTTGGTTAGGCGTAACAAACCTAAAAGCAGAAGGAAACATAATGAATCAACTTCATGGCTAAGGATGTTTCCGACGAAATGCCGCTGACCGAAGGGAGGGGGCAATACATATTATAGGAGGGTTTTATAATGGATATTTTAAAGAAGGTAGCTGTATTTGCAGCAGGAACATTATTTGGAACAGCAGGTATTAAGGTTCTCTCAAGCAGAGATGCAAAGAAAGTGTATGCCAATTGCACCGCAGCAGTTCTTAGAGCTAAGGATTGTGTAATGGACACAGTTACAACTGTTCAGGAAAATGCCGGCGACATTTATGCAGAAGCACAGCAGATTAACGAGGACAGAAAAGCAGAAGCAGAAGAATGCTTTGAAGATGAAAGCGTTGAAGACGAAAGTGGCGAAGAATAATGAAATTTGTTATTAAACATGAGATAAGGGGGAGACTCCGGGTACATTTTGTCTATAAGAATATGACGTTCAGACAGGCAGATATTTTACAGTATTATCTTATGGGAAGGGAAAATATAATCTCTTCACAGGTTTTTAATAGAACAAATGATGCGGTCATTTGTTATTCAGGTGATAGACAGGCTGTTTTGGATATGCTTAAGAGGTTTTCTTATGAAAAGGTAGATGTACCGGAACAGTATTTAGAAAATTCAGGTCGCCAGCTTAACGAGTATTATAAGGAAAAACTTATTAATAAAATTTTTATGCGTTATGCATGCCGTGTGGTTTTGCCTATGCCGGTTAAAATCGCTTTAACTTCTTATAGTGCTTTTAAGTATGTTCTTATAGGAATTAAGACATTGGCAAAGGGAAAATTGGAGGTTCCGGTTTTAGATGCCACGGCCATTAGCGTTTCCATGATTAGGGGCGATATTAATACTGCAGGTTCAATTATGTTTCTGTTAGGAGTAGGCGAACTCTTAGAAGAGTGGACACATAAGAAGTCTGTAGGTGATTTAGCACGTAGTATGTCACTTAATATCAACAAAGTATGGCTGAAAAAGGACGGTACAGAGATTATGGTGCCGGCTAAAGATATTAAAAAAGGAGACATAGTTGTTGCAAGAATGGGCGAAGTAGTTCCATTTGATGGCGAAGTGGCAGATGGCGAAGCCATGATTAATCAGGCATCTATGACCGGTGAAGCTGTTCCGGTTCGTAAAATAAAAGGAAATTATGTTTATGCAGGAACGGTGGTTGAAGAAGGAGAAATAGGTGTTATTGTAAAGGAAACCAGTGGCTCAGGTAAATTTGACAAAATTGTATATATGATAGAGGAGTCAGAGAAGCTTAAGTCATCAATGGAAGGAAAGGCAGAGCATTTGGCAGATAAGTTAGTTCCATATTCTTTGGGAGGAACGATTTTGACTTATCTTCTTACAAGAAATGCAACAAAAGCCATTTCCATTCTTATGGTCGATTATTCATGTGCTCTTAAGCTTGCCATGCCAATATCTGTTTTAGCAGCGATAAGACAGTCAAATGACTATAAAATAACCGTTAAAGGTGGAAAGTTTATGGAAAAGATGTCTGTGGCGGATACTATTGTGTTTGACAAAACAGGCACTTTAACAAAGGCGGAACCTACAGTTGTGGATGTAGTGGCATTTGAAGACAGGTCAAAGGATGATTTGTTAAGAATCGCAGCATGCTTAGAGGAACATTTTCCACATTCCATGGCCAATGCTGTTGTTAATGCGGCAAAAAGCAGAAATCTTACGCATGATGAATTTCACAGTAAGGTGGAATATATTGTAGCTCACGGAATAGCTACTACAATTAATGGAAAGCGTGCAATTATTGGCAGTTATCATTTTGTAATGGAAGATGAAAAGTGTGTTATTCCTGATGGAAAGGAAGAATTGTTCAAAAATCTTCCACCGGAGTATTCTCATTTATATCTTGCCATTGAAAACAAACTATCTGCAGTTATTCTTATTGAAGACCCGTTAAGGGAGGAGTCTGTTGAGACCATAAGGGAATTAAAGAAAAATGGTATCAGCAAGGTGGTTATGATGACCGGAGACAGTGACAGAACTGCGAAAGCAATAGCTGCGCAGGTAGGTGTTGATGAGTATTATTCAGAAGTTTTGCCGGAGGATAAGGCAAAGTTTATTGAAAGTGAAACCGAAAAGGGCAGATGTGTCATAATGATTGGGGATGGCATAAATGATTCACCGGCTTTATCAAAAGCAGATGTGGGTATTGCCATAAGCAACGGCGCACAGTTAGCAAGAGATATAGCTGATATAACTATAGATGGTGAAGATTTAAGCCAGATAGTTACTCTTATAAAAATAAGCAAAGGTCTTATGAAGAAGATACATAGGAATTATCGTTCAATTGTTGGTATAAATACTGCACTGATAATTCTTGGGGCCTGCGGTCTGATACAACCGGCAACGTCAGCATTGCTGCATAATTCATCAACTCTGGCAATAGGCTTAAGCAGCATGAAGGATATAGAAATATAAAAGTGGATGTGTATATAGATTAAACATTATAGAATATCTGTGGATGTGTATGAGAGTTGATATCTATAGGACATTTTAGAAAAGGCACTACGTTAATGAAAGTTAGTCATTAACGTGGTGCCTTTTTGTGGACAATTGTTGAGATAGTAGTTATCTGCTGCGATTGGAAAGTCAAATATAAGTGTGGCATGAAATTTGTTAGGGGACAATGTGTTTAAGAACAGTTGAAAGTGGCAATTTGAACTGGTCAATGGTACCCACCCCGGAAAAACAAATAAATTTGCTATTATGGGAAAAGCACACACCATCCCTCTTCCTTAACGTCTAACTTAAAAAAATAAAAAATCTCAAATTCCCTATTGACTTTTATCAAAATGTTAGTATATTATAACTATGGTTAGAAAAAACTAACCTCTTTTGAATAGACATTTGGACTCCGAACGGGAAATGGAAGGGGTAGCTGCCTTCCATTCGGATTCCTTACTTAATTATTTCAAGACTAAAATTTATTTTTTATAGAAATATGGAGGAACATACAATGAATTATTTACAGATTGAAAAAGTCGTAGGACGTGAAATCATGGATTCAAGAGGAAATCCTACAGTAGAAGCAGAAGTTTATTTGGCAGACGGAACAGTAGGAAGAGGAACTGCACCTAGTGGAGCATCAACAGGTGAGTTTGAAGCCCTTGAGTTAAGAGATGGTGATAAAAGCAGATATCAGGGAAAGGGTGTTTTAAAAGCAGTAGAAAATATTAATACAACTATTAATGATGTGTTAAAGGGAATGGATGCATCAGATATATACGCAGTTGACAAGGCTATGATTGAAGCAGACGGAACTAAAGATAAATCAAATCTTGGAGCAAATGCCATTTTGGCAGTTTCAATTGCCAGTGCCAGAGCAGCTGCAATATCATTAGACATTCCTTTGTATAGATTTTTAGGAGGAATATCAGGAAACAGACTTCCGGTTCCAATGATGAACATTTTAAACGGTGGAGCTCATGCGGCAAACACTGTAGACGTTCAGGAATTTATGATAATGCCGGCAGGGGCAGAAACATTTAAAGAAGCTCTTAGATGGTGTGCAGAGGTATTTCATCAGTTAAGCACATTATTAAAAGAAAAAGGATTTGCTACATCGGTGGGTGACGAAGGCGGATTTGCACCGGACTTAAAGAGTGACGAAGAAGCTATTGAATATATTTTAAAGGCAATTGAAAAAGCAGGCTACCAGCCGGGAAAAGATTTTATGTTGGCAATGGATGCTGCTTCTAGCGAATGGAAAGGGGAAAAGAAAGGCGAGTATATTTTACCAAAAGCAGGCACAAAATATACATCAAATGAACTTATTGAGCATTGGAAAAAGTTAGTTGACAAATATCCAATCATCTCAATTGAAGATGCGTTAGATGAAGAAGATTGGAAAGGATGGCAGGTTCTTACAAAAGAATTAGGAGACAAGGTTCAGTTAGTAGGAGATGACTTGTTTGTAACTAACACTGAAAGATTAGGAAAAGGTATAGAATTAGGATGTGGAAATTCAATCCTTATTAAATTAAATCAGATTGGCTCAGTATCAGAAACTTTAGAGGCAATTAAAATGGCACACAAGGCAGGATACACCGCAATATCATCTCATCGTTCCGGTGAAACTGAAGATACAACTATAGCTGATTTGGCAGTGGCTCTTAATACATGCCAGATTAAAACAGGAGCACCAAGCAGAACTGAACGTGTGGCAAAATACAATCAGTTATTAAGAATTGAAGAAGAATTAAAAGATGCGGCAGTTTATCCGGGTATGGCAGCTTTTAACGTGAAAAGGTAAAAAACATGCTTGAAAAATATCTTATTGAATGGTGTTCTTCCACTCTGGCATCTCTAAAAACCGCCAGTTTATTCAACTGGTTTTATACATGGGATGGATTAACAAGGGAAGACGTTTACAAAAATGTAAAAGACATGAACACGATATTTGAAGAAAAAGGAATAAGCATAGAAATATTGCGGGAAAATGAAAAATCAGCATTAATATATGTATATAGGACTAATAGACTGCAAGAGGATTTGAAGCAGGAGAAGACATGGGAGCTGCTAAAAAAATGTGGGTATACATGTTGTGATGTAAAGTATTCCATTGCACATTTGAAAGAGAGGCTTAGAAATTTAAATGACTTTCCCCATGAAATCGGATTGTTTTTGGATTATCCGGTGGAAGATGTTATTGGATTTATTGAAAATAAAGGGGATAATTTCAAGTGTTGTGGTTATTGGAAGGTTTATGGCGACGAATCGGCAGCAGTGAAACAATTTGCCAGATATGATAAGTGCAGATTGATTTATACAAAACTATGGAATGCCGGAAGAAGCATTTTGAAGCTTACAGTGGCAGCGTAAAATGGATAATTCCTTACTATAGCTAAGGAGTATTAACCATAAATATATTGTGGCAGAAAGGAATAAGATTAATGAGTAAAGTGGCAGTAGTTTTTTGGAGTGGAACAGGAAATACAGGAGTTATGGCAACTAATGTTGCAGAAGGAGCAAAGGAAGCAGGAGCACAGGCAGATGTAATATTTGTATCTGATTTTAGTGCTGATAAGATGGATGAATATGATGCCATAGCTTTCGGATGTCCTTCAATGGGAGCTGAACAGTTAGAAGAAGGTGAATTTGAACCTGTATTTGCACAGTGCGAGGCGAAGCTAAATGGCAAAAAAATAGCACTTTTTGGCTCTTATGGATGGGGCGATGGTGAGTGGATGAGAAACTGGGATGAGACATGCAGAAATGATGGTGCTGTTATGGCATGTGATTTTGTTATATGCAATGAAGCACCGGATGATGAAGCAATTGATGCGTGCAAGGCTTTGGGCAAAGCGTTAGCATAGATTTTCTCCAATTTAATTCGCCGGGAAACCGGCAACTCAAATACTTAATAATATGCCGGAATGTGTAGACAGCATTCCGGTGTATTTTTTTTTATTGCAACAAAATCTATATTTCCGTACACTACATATATGAAAAGATTAATTAATCATAATAAAAGGGAAAAGGTACCAATATGAAATATGATAAACAGGACGTAGTCCTTGCAATGGGAAATGACAAAAAAGCTTTTGAAAGGTTATATTGCTCCATCAACAATGATTTGTATAAGATGGGCATTTACATAATGGGAGATGTTTTGTTAGCACAGGAGGTGGTAAGTGACACTGTGCTAGATGCCCTGACAGGTATAACAAAATTAAAAAATCCTGATAGCTTTGAGCCGTGGATATTAAAAATATTAACAACTAAATGTAACAGGAAGATAAAGGACAAGTATAATAAGTTTTCAGTTTTTAATCCAAAGTCAAAAACCATGGAAGATGTGGAGTTAAGGGAAAGCACAAAATATGAAGATAGGGAAGAAGCAACAGATATACAGATAGCGCTATCAAAATTAAATAAAACAGACAGAATCATTGTTTCACTATGTGTGGTGGAGGGATACAAAAGCCACGAAGTGGGAAAGATTTTGTCCATGAACCCGTCAACAGTAAGAACAAGGCTGAACAGAGGTCTTGAAAAAATGAGAGAATATTTGGAGGTGCAGTAATGAGCAGAAATTTTGAAGATTTTGACGAAAAAAATATTGAGATAGCCAAAATGTTAATAAATGACAGCGAAAAGATAACAATTGATGAAAAAACTAATGAAAAGATAATAAAAAGTATTAGAAACGGAAGAAAAAAGAAATTTACCGGAATTTATAAAATGGCAACAGCAGTGGCGGCATGTATTGTACTTGTGGCAGGAATGACAATATGGAATCATGTTAATACCAAAGAAGTATATAGAAGCAGCGGTGAAAAAATGTACGCCGATAATTACGCTACCCTATCTAAGATTAATAAAAATGTTCAGGGAGGAAAATTCGCAGATTCCTATGATGAGATTAAGTCAAGGCTTAAGGAAGAAGTACCTGGATATAAAGACAATGAACGGGGCGTTAAAAAGTCTACAGATGCTGCAACAGATGGTATAAGCAGAAGCACAGGTACAGGAAAAAACAATTATTCAAAAACTAATGAGCAGACTGAAGGTGTCCATGAGGGGGATAGTGTAAAAACTGACGGAAAGTACATTTATACCCTAACGGAAAAATGTAAAAAAAATGGAGAGTTTGCCTATAATAAGGTTGTGATTACTGAGGCAACTAACGGAAATATGAAAAATATATCCACAATAATGTTTGATGAGAAAACAGTGGGAAAACAGACCAGTGTAAGGGAAATATATGTGGAAAATAACCGTTTAGTAGCCATTGCTTCAACTATCAACAGGATAGCAACATGTGGAGTTGTAGACGATGTAATAGCACGAAATAAAAAAAGTAAAACATATATCCTGATTTATGATATATCCGACATTAAAAATCCGAAGCTTATAAGTAAAAACAATCAGGATGGAAGTGTAGCTGAAACAAGGATTGTCAATGGATATCTGTATACAATATCTTCATGGGATGCCGATAAGGATGACTGCATACCTTATGTCAACGAAAAAAAGGTGGAATGTAAGGATATTTTTATACCGGATGTTTCAGAGGACAATTCCTATTCAATAATTACTTCAATTAACATTGATACAGCTAAGAAAATAGAAAATAGTGTATCTGTTTTAGGTAGCAGCAGTGATGTTTATGTTAGTGGAAATAATATTTATCTTATAAGCCAGGTGTTTGATGAAGAGGATGTTTCAGATGATGAAAACTATAAAGCAAAAATTGATAAATACGTAAAAAATAAGAAAATAGACTTAAATAAAAAGACAAAAATAAAATATCACTACGCATTAGATAAAATAAAGGCGGATACTAAGAAACGTCAGGTAAAAGCCATAAAAAGAAGTGATAAATCGGAAATAATAAAATATTCATATAAGGATGGAAAAATAACCTTTATAGCAGGAACCGGTATTAATGGAAGAATCGATGACAGGTTTTCTTTAGATGAAAAGGATGGATACTTAAGATTAGTTGCTCATGTTAGTGAAGGAGTCACTTTGGAGGATTCATATGTATATTACAAAGATGGAAAGCAGGTGGATGATGAGTGTATAGATGACAAGGTTATAACATCAACTGAAAATAATTCAGTTTATACCTTTGACAGTGCCATGAAGAAAAAGGGTGAAATTTTAGGTCTGGCAAAGAATGAGGATATATATGCTGCAAGATATTTAGGCAATTATGGTTATTTTGTAACCTATGAACAGACAGATCCTCTGTTTACAGTTGATTTTACCGATATGGCAAATCCAAAGATAACAGGAGCTCTTAAAATTCCGGGATATTCTGATTATCTCCAGATGTTTGACGAAAATAACATGCTGGGAATTGGAGTTAACGATGAAAATGAACCATCTAAGCTTAAAATTGACATGTATGGAATTTCTGGAAAGAAGGCAGAGAGAAAGGCTTCTTACACGGTGAAAAAAGAGTCTGACAGCGATGCACTTTACGATTCTAAAGCATTGTTAGCAGATAGTGAAAAAAATATTATAGGGATTCCTGTTTATGAGGACAACTACAGTGATGAGTACTATTCAGAAGACGTGTATTACTATTTGTTTAAGTATGAAAATAACAGGTTCAAACAACTTTTAAGATTAAAGTTAGGAGAGCAGGAGTATAGCGATGTCAGGGGATTTTATATAGATAATTATTTGTATGTTACAGATTGCAGCAAAGCAATATGGGCTGTTAATATGGCAGACTATAGTGTAAAAGGAAAAATCAGTATAAAATAATTAAATCTGCTAATAATGGTAATAAAATATTGTGGGGGAGAAGAATGGAAAAAGTAAAATTACCATTATTAAATGATGAAGGATATTATGAAATAAGAATAGAAAGCATAGGTGGTTTAGGAGCTAACCTTTGCGGAAAAATGTTAGGAGAACTGGCACTAAAGTTTTTGGGACTTAATAGTGCCGGTTTTTCAAGTTATGGCTCAGAAAAAACAGGTACTCCTGTAAAGGCATATGTAAGATATTGCAGAAAGGATATGGAAATCAGGCTAAATTCACCGGTTAAAAGACCTCATATGCTCTGCATATTCCATGAGGCATTAATGCAAAATCCTGAGATTTTTAACGGATGTAGTAATGATACGGTTATTGTAATTAATTCTGACATAGCACCTGAAAATATAATTAATTCCTACCTTAAGGCAAATGAAATATCCGGGGCAAGGCTGGTATGTGTTCCGGCACTTTCCATAGCCATGGAAACCAAATCGAGAATTAACGTTGTAATGTTAGGTGCCATGGCAAAAGCAAGCGGTTTTATTCCCATGGAGTGCGTTAATAAAATATGCAGTGAAATATTAGGGGCAAAGTACCCTGATGTGCTGGAAAATAATTTGCAGGGAATATATAGAGGATATAATGAAGCCATCCAATGTAATATTCCTAATTATAAGATTACCTCAAATTCAAAAGAAAATGGCAATTCTAAGGGATATGAAAACATGCTTACAGGGGGAGTAAATTTAAGTACGGGAAGCACCATAACTAATGATTTGTCCCCATCCAGGCAAGGGTATATTCCGGTGTTTATAAAGGAGAGATGCATTAATTGCGGAATGTGCGATGTAACCTGCCCTGATATGGTTTTTCAGTTTGAAAAAGGAACTTATAAGGGGAAGGAAATGATGGTGAATAAAGGACTTGATTATTTTCATTGTAAAGGCTGTTTAAGATGCGTGGAAATATGCCCTACCCAGGCTTTAATAAAGGAAAAAGAGAAAGATTATAGTGTGAAGCCGTGGTTTATTCCCAACATAGAACTTAAGGAAACACCGGATTGTTATGAAAAGACAGGTGCCGACGGGTATATTACATCGGAGGCTTTTTTAGATGAAAAAAGAATAGAAGGGGGAGAAGTTTAAGATATGAAAGAACAGGTGGAAAAATATTTATCAGGAAATGAGGCTGCAGCGTTGGCAGTGAAACAAATAGGGTATGACATAATGGGTTATTACCCAATTACTCCTTCTACTCAAATTGCAGAAAATCTGGATTTAATGGGGGCTAAGGGAGAAGTTGACATAACTATGATTCCGGCAGAAGGAGAGCATAGTGCAGCAGGAATATGTTACGGAGCATCGGCAGCAGGGGCAAGGGCTTTTAATGCCACAAGTGCCAATGGACTTTTGTATGCCCTAGAGCAGTTTCCGGTGCAATCAGGTACAAGGTATCCCATGGTAATGAATGTGGCGTGTCGTACGGTTTCGGGGCCTTTATCCATTAAGGGAGACCATAGCGACATTATGTTTATGCTAAATACCGGGTGGATTATTCTATTTGCCCATAGTGTGCAGCAGGTTTACGATTTTAACATTATTGCCACTAAATTAGGGGAAAGTGTCAGCCTGCCGGTGGTAGTGGCATATGACGGCTTTTTTACCAGCCATCAGAAAAAACGAAGCTATAGCTTCAAATCAGATGAAGACGTAAAGAATTTTGTGGGAAAAAAGAAGGAAAAACATGATTTATTAGACCTTGAAAACCCCATAACCATTGGTTCATACATGAATGAGCCTGATTTAATAAATAACAGATTTCAGTTGTATGAGGCAGTGACCTTAGCAGGAAAGAGACTTGATGAAATATTTAAAAGCTATGAAAATTTATCACAACGACATTATGAAATGGTGGAGGAGTATAAGGTAAAGGATGCTGAAATTGTTATGATACTGTTAGGCTCTGCCTTTGACACAGTTACAGTGGCAGTTGATAAATTAAGAAAAGAGGGAATAAAAGCAGGCGTCATTACCCTTAATGTAATCCGCCCCTTTCCCATTGATGAAGTTGTTAAAAGGGTTAAAGATAAATGTAAAATACTTGTGGCAGACAGACAGGACAGCTATGGGGCTAATGGGGGAAATCTATCCTTAGAAGTTAGGGCGGCATTTCAAAGAAAAAAGAAAAATGTGGAAATTAAATCAGTGGTATATGGCTTAGGTGGTATTGACTTTGACGTATCTGATGGAAGATGGCTTTTGGAGCAATATGATAATCTCCCTGATTTTAGTTATTATGGCGTAACAAAAGGCGGCAAAGAAAAAGTACAGGATAATCTTCTTAAAAAGATAGATAAAGAAAGAACAATGTTAGGCATTACGGAAGTAAAAAATACCGGAGAGGGTTTAATGGTAAAGGGGGGACAGATTAATGCCACAACGGCAATGCCTGATAGAATTGCACCGGGACATGGAGCCTGTCCGGGGTGCGGAATATTAGTAAATTTAAATCTTCTTCTTAGGGCAATTGAAGACCCGGTGGTGCTTTTGTTTCAGACAGGATGTGGAATGATTATAACCACTGCATATCCTAAAACATCTTTCAGGGTTCCTTATATTCATAATCTTTTTCAAAACGGGGCTGCCACCATGAGCGGAATAGTAGAAGCCTGTAAAAGAAGACAGGAGAAAGGGGAAATACCTAAAGGAGATATTGTTTTTATAATGGTAACCGGCGATGGAGGAATGGATATAGGTATGGGGTCAGCCCTTGGAACAGCCTTAAGAGGCCATAACATGATTATATTTGAGTATGATAACGGAGGATATATGAATACCGGCTACCAGCTGTCTTATTCTACTCCTAAAGGGGCAAAAAGTGCTACATCCCATGTGGGTTCCCTTCAATACGGAAAGACATTTTTTAATAAGGATATGCCGGAAATAATGGCAGCGGCTAATATTCCTTACGTGGCAACGGTGGCAGAGTGCAATCCTAAGGATTTTATTACTAAGGCTGCAAAGGCGGCGTATTATGCCAAAAATCAGGGAATGGCATATATAAAAGCACTATCAGCCTGTCCTCTCAATTGGAATGACAACCTTGCCACAGAAAGGGCGGTTATAGAAGCAGCAGTGAATTGTGGATATTTTCCATTATATGAAGTGGAGAAGGGAATTACTAAACTTAATTATAATCATGAAAACAGCAACAAAAAAATGCCTGTAAAACAGTGGTTTTCCATGATGGGAAGAACCAGGCATTTAGTAAAAGAGGAATATAGTAGTGTAGTTGAGGAAATTCAAAAAGAAATTGATGAAAGGTTTAGAAAACTAAAGGAAAAATCAGTTTCCATAAACATAAAAATGTGATACACTAAAGTCTGATAAAAAACCAAAAGAGGAATATTATGGATATTTATTACTTTAATATTACACCTTTAAGAAATAAATTTATCTTTGAAAGGAATTTAAGTAAGGTAAGTAAGAAACGTCAGGAGAAAATTGCCAGACTTAAAAGAAACGATGACAAATTAAGGTGTTTAGGAGCAGGGCTTCTAATTGAATTTATAAAAGAAAAGTATAATATAAATGACGAAATAGTAATTGATAAATTTGGAAAACCTCATTTTTTGAGAACTAAGGATTCTTTTAATATTTCACATTCAGGAAATTATGTGGTTATAGCAGTTTCAAGGTTTAATATTGGAATTGATATTCAGAGAATGGAAAATAACAATCAGCTAGTGGCTGAGCGGAATTTTCACCAAAATGAATGTACCTATATAAATGAGGGAGAAGATGAAAATGTTAAAACCCAGAGGTTTTATGAGGTTTGGACAGTTAAGGAAGCCTATTTGAAAAATGTAGGTATAGGTCTTAGAAAACCTCTTAATTCTTTTGAAGTAAATTTTGCCGAAGGAAAGGCAAAGATTATGGATAATCCGGGATATGAGATTTTACAGATGAAATTAGATGAAAGATATATTATGTCTGTTTGTGCAGATATAAGGGATAAGGAACTTAATATAGAAGAAGTTGCATTTTAAAAAAGTTTTCACTTTAATTTACATTAAGGTGAAAACTTTTTGTATAATGGGAAACTCCCATATAGATTTTATATTCTTTAATTCTCCCAGCGACCGGAGGCTCCACATGGAAGCACCAATCCGTTAGATGTTACATTAAGTCCGATTTCTTCGGCAGTAACGTGACCACCAAATTTTTTTACAATGGCTGTATTAATCATATAACTTAAAACTGCCGGCTGTAATCCGGTGGTATATGAATTTATAAGGAAGAAAAGAGGGTCATCGCTTAAAATGTTAGTACACAGTTCAATAAATGGGAAAATATTTTCCTCTATTTTCCATGTTTCTCCTTTAGGGCCTCTTCCGTAGGAAGGAGGGTCCATAATAATGGCATCGTATTTGTTCCCACGTCTTATTTCACGTTCCACAAACTTTACACAGTCATCTACTAACCATCTTACAGGACGGTCTGCTAAATTAGACGAAACAGCATTTTCCTTCGCCCAGGTTACCATACCCTTTGATGCATCTACGTGAGTAACCATGGCACCGGCTTCAAGGGCTGCCAAAGTGGCACCACCTGTGTAGGCAAAAAGATTTAAAACCTTAACCGGTCTGTTGGCGTTTTTTATTTTTTCAGAAAACCAGTCCCAGTTAGTTGCCTGCTCTGGGAAAAGCCCTGTATGCTTAAAACTAAAAGGCTTAAGGTTAAATGTAAGGTTCTTATAATTAATAGTCCACTGCTCAGGCAAATCAAAGAAATCCCATTGACCGCCACCTTTGTTGCTGCGGTGATAATGTCCGTTTAATTTTTTCCATCTATAATCTTTCTTAGGAGTATTCCAGATAACCTGAGGGTCAGGTCTTAACAAAATGTAATCTCCCCAACGCTCAAGCTTCTCTCCTGAAGAAGTATCAATAACTTCATAATCTTTCCAATTATCTGCTATCCACATAACGTATTTCCTCTTATTATAATAGTAGGTTTAAATCAACCGGATATATATTAACATAATAATGATATGAGTGTCAAAAGTAAATTTGTTGCCCATTGAGGCAATGGAATTGGAAGAATCAAAATGACTTTGTCATACAGGGATAATTCAATTTTCCTGCGAATGGATTTGACGATAAATTGACACTTACAATTGCTGAAAAGGATAATTGCTCAAAAAAGTGTGAATTTGAGTTTAGCGTTATTGGATATTGTTATGAAATGATTAATAATGGTGGAATAGCAGCATTAGGATTATCAACTGAAAAACAGCAGGATATGAAATATTTTCTAAATTCGTTATGTTACTATAATACTTACGCAAATAAATACTTCCAAAATCATCAATATATAAAAGATAATGAAACAAATAAATGATGTATAACAAACGAAGTTTTTTTACAGACCGTTAATACGAGGAATAAACAGTTTAAAAAGCTAAAAAAAGTTTTGGTCTGACTTCCGTTAGACTAAAATTAAATTTATACAGTCTAAGATAAGAAGTGCGCGAACCTCAATTCCGCTTCGCTGAAATTTGGTTGGGGATTACGCAAGGTATGCTCCTGTTTTTTACAGTTGTAAAAAGGGAAAAGTCCTACAACCAGTGTAAATATGCTGTTTGTAGGACTTTATTTATATCAAAGTATGTGGCTGCTTTTGTTTTTTTCGGGTTAAATGTAAAATTTTTCTGATATTTTTTTGAGAAAAAAGTATACTTTCTAAAAAATAAGGTGCTAGAATTAAAATTTAAATGTGTTAAATTAAGATAGAATATTGAAATGTATACTCTAGAGAGGAATGCAACAAAAAAGAAAGGAAAATAAAAAATGATAAGTAGGAAAATAAAAACGTTCAGTCTGATTCTGGCAGTGCTGATGGTGGTCACTCTGATTGTACCCAAAGCAGATTTTACTGAAAGGCCATCTGTTTCAGAAACAGAAACAGAACTGAAAGAATTTACTGTTAGTGACAAAGATTTAAAAGAAATTGTTGTCGCAGCAAAAAAAGATGGCAGTAAAGCAGCAGCCAGAGTAAATGAACTAAATGGAAATGATTTTGAGGTGGCAGTGAACAAAATACTCACGGAATATTATAAAGACGGAGATACAGACTGTTGTAAGGCATTTGAAGAAAATGTAAATGCAAAAGCTGCAGGTATTATAAAGGGATATAAAGAAGCTGCCAAAGAGAGAAAGAATGCAGACAAACTTTCTTATGAGGCAGGGACATCCATTTTAACTTTTGGTGCGGACATTTCAAAACAGAAAATTAAAGACATTGTTGCTGATCAGTACGGAGAATGTGAGTATATATATAAATGTACGGATGGAACATATATTGTTAAAGTAAAAAACTCTTTGGGTCTTACAGTGGACAAGGCAGTTGATGCTTATGGAGCCTATGATGAAACAATGCAGGTTGCAAGAAATGATAAGGTTGAGCAGATTTCGGAAGCATATGAATTGGTGAATGATACATATGCGGCAAACCAGTATTATTTAAGAACGATGAAGGTGGTAGATGCATGGCAGTATATCCGAGGCGTCAACCATTCAAAGGTCAAAGTGGCAGTAATAGATGGTGGCGCAGATTTAAATAGTGCAGACCTTCAGGCAAGTTCAAGTTTGTCGGCAGAAATTTTGAGTGATGGTAGTTATATTCCGTTAAGACAAAGTACATCTATGTACAATAATAATCATGGCACTGCTGTAGCAGGTGTTCTTGCGGGAACCGCAAATAATGGAACGCAGATTGCAGGAGTCGCAAGCTGTATTAATAATGATGTTGCTGAATTAATTAACGTTAAAATTGAGATGTATGTGGATAAGATTGCAGTGGGGCTTGATTATGCCAGACAGGTAGGAGCAAAGGTTGCCAATCTCAGCCTCGCCCATGAGGGGGCAAACGATGTAGAAGAGGCTGCAATTAATAACTTTGTTGCAGCAGGTGGAACAGTTGTAGCCGGTGCAGGAAACAATGGATCTGACGTTGCAACGTATCCATCGGATTACGCAAACACGATTTCCGTAATATCTGTTGATGAGAGTTATAATATTGCAGCAACCAGTAACCGGGGATGGAATAAGGATATCTGTGCACCGGGGGTAGCAATATATGCACCGAATATAACAGGCTCAGGTTCAGATACCATTGTTGCAGGAGGAACCTCCTTTGCGTCTCCTATGGTGTCGGCTATTGTAACGATGATGTACAGCGTGAACGCAGGGTTAAATAGTAATACCGTAAAAAATATTCTTATTAATACTGCCAAAGACTTAGGAGACTCCGGCAGAGATTATACATATGCCTATGGATTTGCAAATGCTTATGCAGCAGTAGTATCCGCAGCAGGTGGTACTGTAGAAGAAACAACAACCACGGTATCATCTGACACTCCTTCAGGATATACCACTGCAGGAGCAAATTGGACAAATTTGAATTATTGGTCTGTATACTTTGCATCAGATTGGGGTGGTAATCCGACAGGAAACTATAAAGATGGTGGTTCCTACAACGACTTTGGAGTTTATGTTAACAAATATAGTGGAGCTGAGTGGGGAGTTCAGATGAAGACTCAGATACTTAGCACAACAATAGGAAAAACATACACATGTAAAGTATCTGCAACATTTAATTCGGATATGACAGATACAATTACATTTAAGGATGAGGGGACGCAGACAGCAAAAAAATATACACTTGTGAATGGAACTAATAATTTTGAGATTGATTTCACACCTACAGCAGATAATACGCAAATATTTATAGATTTAGGAAAAGTACCTGCGGGTGGAAATTTTGTAATCACAAGCTTTTCCCTTGAAGAAAAGGAAGAGACGACAACAAAAGTATTTGATGCTTTTGGTATTATAGAGGCTGAACAGTTTACTTCCAACCAGGGAGGGGTAGTGGATATAAATAGCAGTGCCAGCGGTGGACATAATATTGGAGGTGTTTCAAATGGAGTATATATGACGTATGAAAATGTTAATTTTAATGAAAATGCAAGTGCAATAGAATTTTGTTATTCCAGTCCAACAGGAACAGCTCTTGGAAATGCCGAGATATATGTGGATGATTTTGATAATAAAGTTGGAACAATTGTTCTTACCAATAATGCTTCGTCGTGGCAGGAATACGGAAATGTTACTGCAAATCTTGACAGCGAAATATCTGCGGGAAGCCATATAGTATATGTAAAATACGTTACTACAGGTGATTGCTATTATGTGGCAAATGTTGATTATTTTAAGTTTATAAAAGAATCGGATATTGTAACAGAGGAACCAACAACAGAAGAGCCAACAACAGAAAAAATGACGGCGCAGGAAGAAACAACAAAGACTATAAATACAATAAACGGTGGAATAGAAATAAACGGATATCAGATAAGTGCCACAACAAAGGGTATGCGCGTGGTTTATTCTGTGGATAGTGAAATTAATGGAAAAGAAGTTGTAAGTTCAGGACTGATATATTCTCTGGCAGATTATGTGGATGCATCGGAACTGTATGTAGGAAGTTCAAGTTATTATGTACGCAGTTATGAAAGTACATCTGCGGGCAAGTCAGATAGAGTGTTTTCGGATTCGGATATTGCTACAAGTTATGCAATGACAATGAAATTTGCTGCAGGTACAGCTCCAGAGTATAGTGATATATGGAGAATCCGTGCATATGCAAAACTATCCAATGGAACTTATGTATATACAGATTCATATACATATACGATTTATGATGTGGCTGATATATTATATCAGGGATGTAAGATGAATTCAAAAGAGCATCATGAATACTTATATAATGATATTTTATCAGTAGTGAACAAGGAGTATAAGACAAAAGATTACGACTGGAGCAGTACAGTTGTGAAAGGATAAGTGTTGATTTTTATATGGCATCTCTCTAAGATTTAGAGGGATGCTAATCTTTCATATTTTTTTATGGAAAAAAAATGGAATAGGGGTTGATTTTTGAAACGGTGTATGCTAAACTATCTCTTGCTGTGACATTGATAGCGTAGAAGCGAGAGGTTGCTGCACCAGATGCAGGTTTTCCGTGGAGCGAATGTCAAGTTAGAAAACTGGCGACAAGTCACTGTACAAAAATCAGTCCACCGAGGTAGTGGAAACACCGTGTTTATGGTCTTTTGATTTGGGACACACACGGAAAGGTTGTACGGTCACCGCTTGTCGTGCTAAATAGTACGAAAAGGAGGCGGCTTTTTTTATGGCACAAGTAATGAGAATTACACTTAAGGCTTACGATCACAAATTAGTAGATCAGTCAGCAAAGAAAATTGTTGAAACTGCAAAGAAAACAGGAACTGAAGTGAGTGGTCCTGTACCTCTTCCAACAAAGAAGGAAGTAGTTACAATTCTTAGAGCTGTACACAAGTACAAAGACTCTAGAGAGCAGTTTGAACAGAGAACTCACAAGAGACTTATCGATATCGTAGCTCCAAACCAGAAGGCAGTTGAAGCTTTATCAAGATTAGAAATGCCAGCAGGTGTGTACATCGATATTAAGATGAAGAACGACAAATAATTTTAGAGAGTTATCCTTGAAGGTTTATATAGTAACTAATAGTTACGGAAACTGTTCTAGGATGATCGCGGTAAGCGATCCGCTGTAGATTAACAGGAGGTAATTAAAATGAAGAAAGCTATTTTAGCTACAAAAGTTGGTATGACTCAGATATTCAACGAGAATGGTGAATTAGTACCTGTGACTGTTCTTCAGGCAGGACCATGTGTTGTTACTCAGGTAAAAACAGTGGAAAATGACGGATACAGTGCAGTACAGGTTGGATTCCAGGATATCAGAGAAAAGCTTGTTAACAAACCTGTTAAAGGTATGTTTGACAAGGCAGGAGTTTCTTACAAGAGATATGTAAGAGAATTCAAACTTGAAGGAGAATACGCAGTTAAAGATGAAATCAAGGCTGACGTATTTGAAGCAGGAGATAAGGTTGACGCTACTGCAATTGCAAAGGGAAAAGGCTTCCAGGGCGCAATCAAGAGACACGGACAGTCAAGAGGACCTATGGCTCATGGTTCTAAATACCACAGACATGCAGGTTCAAACGGTTCATGTTCAACTCCTAGTAAGGTGTTTAAGGGCAAGAAGATGCCTGGTCACATGGGTGGCAAGAAAGTTACAACACAGAACCTTGAAATCGTTCGTGTTGACGCAGAAAAGAATTTACTCTTAGTTAAAGGTGCTATACCGGGACCTAAGAAAGCTTTAGTAACAATTAAAGAATCAGTTAAAGCCGGTAAGTAGTATTTGAAAGGAGGAACACACAGATGGCAACAGTATCTGTTTTAAATATGGAAGGAAGCGAAGTTGGAACAATAGAACTTAGCGATGCAGTATTTGGTGTTGAAGTTAATGAAAACTTAGTACATCAGGCAGTATTGAACCAGCTCGCAAATAACCGTCAGGGTACACAGAAAGCTAAAACCCGTTCAGAGGTTAGCGGTGGCGGAAGAAAGCCATGGAGACAGAAAGGAACAGGTCATGCAAGACAGGGTTCAACAAGATCTCCACAGTGGACAGGTGGCGGAGTTGTATTTGCTCCAACGCCTAGAGATTATTCATTTAAGATGAATAAGAAAGAAAAGAGAATTGCTCTTAAGTCAGCATTGACATCAAGAGTTAACGAAGGAAAATTAATCGTAGTTGACGAGCTTAAGCTTGAAGCTCCAAAGACAAAAGAATTTGCAAAGGTTATGGCAAACTTAAAAGCTAACAAAGCTTTAGTAGTATTAAGCGAGAACGATGCAAATGTTGTAAAGTCAGCTAAGAACATCCCTACAGTAAAGACAGCTTTAACAAATACTATTAATGTATACGACATCCTTAAGTACGATACAGTAGTTGTTGAAAAAGCAGCTGTAGAAACAATTGAGGAGGTGTACGCATAATGGCAGACCTTAAGTATTATGACGTTATACTCGCTCCTGTAATTACAGAGAAGAGTATGAACGCTATGTCAGAAAAGAAATACACATTCTACGTTCACACAGACGCAACAAAGGTTCAGGTTAAGGAAGCAGTTGAAAAAATGTTCGAAGGAGCAAAGGTTGCTAAGGTTAACACAATGAACTTAGATGGTAAGAACCGTAGAAGAGGATATGTTACAGGAAAGACAGCAAAGAGAAAGAAAGCTATTGTTCAGTTAACGGAAGATAGCGCTGATATTGAAATCTTTGCAGGACTGTAAGATAAAAGTGAAAAGGAGACTTATCACTTGGGCAGATAAATAATCTGTCGTAATGTTAAACGCAATAGAAGCGTGATAATAAATCTAGTTTGATTTTGAAAGGAGAAATAAAATGGGAATTAAGACATTTAACCCATATACACCTTCAAGAAGAGCTATGACCATGCTTGATAACGTTGAGATTACAAAGGCTACTCCAGAGAAGTCTTTAACAAAATCTCTTAAGAAAACAGCTGGTCGTAACAATCAGGGTAAAATAACAGTTAGACACCACGGTGGTGGATCTAGAAGAAAATACAGAATCATCGATTTTAAGAGAAATAAAGTTGATGTTCCGGCAACAGTTAAGAGTATCGAGTACGATCCAAACAGAACAGCTAATATTGCATTAATTAGCTATGCTGATGGAGAAAAGGCTTATATCCTTGCTCCAAGCGGATTAAAGGTTGGCGACGTACTTATGAACGGTGAAAATGCTGATGTTAAAGTTGGTAACTGCTTACCATTATCAGCTATCCCGGTTGGTACAGAAATTCATAACATTGAGTTATATCCTGGAAAGGGCGGACAGTTAGTACGTGCTGCTGGAAACGTAGCTCAGTTAATGGCTAAAGAAGGAAAGTATGCTACACTTAGACTTCCTTCAGGAGAAATGAGAATGGTTCCTATCGTTTGCCGTGCAACAATCGGTACAGTTGGAAACATTGAACACGGTCTTGTAAACATTGGTAAAGCAGGACGTAAGCGTAATATGGGTA
>OKRZ01000474.1_pt1 | contig 30921 bp, 26 predicted proteins | sample 1601141 | NCBI WGS metagenome assembly OKRZ01 (sample SAMEA3541524, study PRJEB24748) | human gut metagenome | biome: human gut; feature: human-associated habitat; material: faeces | place: China | collected 2012
TTAGAGTAGGTAAAGCAAGACGTGCTAGATTATTCTATTTAAGAGATAGAGTAGGAAAAGCTGCTAAAACTAAAGAAATGATTGGAGCTAGAATCGAAAATAGAGAAATTACTATTAAAGAAGATTTAGCAGAAGAACCAGCTGTTGAAGAAGTAAAAGAAGAAGTTGTAGAAACTCCAGTTGCTGAAACAACAGAAAACAAAGCTGAATAATTTGTGTGACAAGTGGGACAGTTTAAATTTGTCTCACTTTTTTTGAAGTTTTTTGTCGAATTTTAATAAAAAAGTATTGAAAATAAAAAAAGAAATTGCTATTAATTTGCAATTTCTTTTAAACTCTAATAAATAATAAACATAAAAATATATAAGCATATCTGAAAACTTTTTTCTGACAAAATCTGTTATAAATTTCCTCATGAGCTTCACTTAAAGCACAATATTTATCAACCAAAGTCAAAATAAAACTTTCAGCATATTTAGGAAATGAAAAGAAAGTTACTGGCCACATATGTTTTAAAATAATATCAGTTTCTTTATCATTTAAATTAACTAAGTTAGAAGCATTTTTGTAAGCAGTTCTAGGGTGAGTAAAAGCATGTAAACCTTTTCTGCCATTTTCTCTTTTACGCCAGTCATATAAAAACAAATCATGCAACATAGCCGCTCTGCTACAAGAAATATAATCTAATTTAAATTTTTTGCATATCTTATAACAATAGTAGGAAGCAGTCAAACAATGATTAAAGCAACTGGTTTCATAATGTTGTTTATAATTTTTCATTTTTTGAACAGTTTCATTTTCAATTAAATCTTCAATTGCATGTATAAAAATTTTATCATTATAAATTTTTTCTAATAAACTTTCCATGGAGCCTCCTTTTTAAGATTCTCTAACTTTTATTTTAGTATATATTATTATATGTGTCAATAGAAAAGAAGTAAAAAGCGTATTAACTATAAAATAAATATTGACATATTTGAAAATAAAAAGTATAATTCATTTAGCAATATATAAACGTTGATATATGAATTTAAAAAATATATGTGTAAAAAAATAATATTTGAGGTATACTTTAAATATAATATACAGTAAAAGGTGGTAATAGAAATGGATGATAAAATGGATTTTTTTGAAAATGGAGATTATAGATTAATAACCAATTTAATAAATGATAGAATGGAAAAATTAAAAAAATATAAAGGTTTTAATGAAAAGTATGCAAAATTATATGATATGATTGATGAAATGGATGTACTTTTAAATGATGAGCAAAAGCAAAAATTTAATGAAATTATGCAATTATTTTATGAAACAGAAGAATATTATTTTGCATTATCATATTCATTAGGAGTTAAATATGGAAATGATTTAAAAAACTTATAAATTTCTTTATAAGTTTTTATACAATTATTTTTTATTAACTTTTCTAATATTAATTATGGTTTGAAAGAAAGTATTCAATAAAGTGTAATATACTTTCCTTATCTCTTTGACTCAATTTTTTAAATTTTTCTTCATATATGGAAACATTATTTTTTAAATCTTCGTCCAATAAGTCATATAAGATAATGTCAGGAGTTATCTTATATGCATTGCATAATTTTAATAATGTATCAATACTTCCTTTTGAGAGACCTCTTTCTATTTGACTAATATGTCTTGGTTCTAAGCCAGTTAGTTCTGATACTTGATTTTGTGTTAGATTGTTTTTTAGTCTGTATTCTTGAAATTTGTTTCCAATATGTTTATTTATATTTGATTTTTCCATGTTTTTTCCTCTTTTCTATTATAATATAATATTTTATATCATTTTTTGGAAGGTTTTAAAATTTGATAAATACCAATTATAATACGATAAAAATTATCTAAAATATTGACATTTATTTTTGATAATTATAAAATATAAAACGATATAAATACATAATATGTTATGTTAAAAATATATTATAGAATAAAAAATACGAAGGAGGGAAATAATTTAAAAGAGATGTACTAAAGATAGTAAAATTAATTTAAATAAACTTTAAAAGTGAGTATATTTTAATTATTTTAAGAAAAATAAAATACATAGGAGGGGTTATATATAATGTTAAAGAATATAAATAAAAGTAATAATGGTATTACTCTTGTAGCTTTAGTGGTAACAATCATTATATTGTTGATTTTGGCGACTATATCAATACAATCACTAACTAATACAGGTTTATTTGCAAAGGCAAAAGAGGCAAGAGATAAAACAGCTAATGCAGCAGAAAATCAAGCGAAAATTTTGAATGAATATGAAGATGAGTTAAATAAATATATTTCAGGGAACACAAAAAAGTTACAAGCAGACGGAAGTTGGAATGTTACTAAAAAAGTAAATAGTCCACAATTAATGGAAGGAATGACAGGAATATATTGGGACAAAGATGGTAATGAAATAGAAGTAACTGCAAACAATCAAGATAGTTGGTACGATTATAACAAACAAGAATGGGCAAATGCAGTAACAAAAGACAGTAATGGAAATGTAACAGGTTATTGGGTATGGATACCAAGATATGCATATAAAATAGAAAGCGGACGTTATACAAGTACAGCAGGAAAAATATCAGTAAAATTCTTACAAGGAACAAGTAATAAAGATAAAGATAATAATGAAATAAGTCAAAATTATCCAGAGACAACAGGTGAAACAATGTCGGACTATGTAGTACATCCAAGTTTTACAGATGGTTCAGAAAATGGTAAAAATAATCATTATATGAATGGTGAATGGGATAAAGAAATATCTGGATATTGGGTTGCAAAATATGCTGCAGGATTTCAAGAATGTACACAAACAGTTTCAAGTAATGGAACAGTAACAGAGCCAACAATAAATTTAGCAAATGTAAAATATTCTGATAAAAATTATACATCATATAATAGTAGTTGCACAACAAATGCATTGTCACAAAATTTATCTTCAAATGGATATTCAAGTCAAAGAATATCATATCCAGTATTTAAGCCATTAACATATGCTTATAATGTTATAAGTACAGGTGATATTTATACAATATCAAAAGAAATAGCAAGTGCAAGCAGTTTTTATGGTTTGAATTCAAGTAAAACAGATTCACATCAAATAAAAAATAGTGAATGGGGAGCAGTTGTATATTTAACACAAAGTAGTAAAGGAAGAGATGGAACAGAAGTAATGCAAAATGCCAAAAATTTAAACAATACTTCAAAAGTAATATATGGAGTGACAGGATATGCAGGTACAATAGCAAATGTAGTAACAGCAAGTAGTACAAATAATAAAAGTGGAGTATTTGATTTATCAGGTTGCGTATGGGAACGTACAGCAGCATATATATCAAATGGTAATTCTAACTTAAGTTCTTATGGAAGTTCATATGTAAATTCAACAGCAAATTTAAATGGATATAATACAAATGGATATAGCACAAAATATGTGACAGTATATCCATATGATAACTCTGGTAGTAATACAAACAATTACAGCACATATTCAGGTAAAAAATCAGTAACATATGGATTTGGTGATGCAGTACTAGAAACTTCAACTTCAGGTTCTGGAACAACTAGTTGGATTAGTGACTTTTCTGTTTTTTCTAACATTATGGAACCTTTTATAGTACGTGGAGGTCGATGTAGAGATAATAGTAATAGTTCAGGTATATTTGCGTTCTATGCTGACAGTGGTGCTACATGGTTAACTAATGGATTCCGTTCAGTGCTTGTCACTCAGTAGACACTTTAAAATAGAAGCTTGGAACTTGCCAAGTTAACAGTGTATTATATGTCAATTTTTGTCGAAGCTTGTTAAGAAAGTGTGTCAATTTTTGTCGAAAACTTTTTCTTGACAATTAACATAAAATTATGATAATATATGGTCATGCAATTAATAAGACAATTGCATGGCTATAAAATATTTAAAAATCAAAAGATTTAACTTTAAACAACTTAGGAAATACACAAATTAAAAATTTAATCTAAAAAATTTAATTTCAAAAATAATTAAAAATCCAAAACTTATTTAAAAGATTAATTCAGTTTATAAAACATTATTTAAATTTAGAAAATTAAATTCAACTTTTAAATTATAATTCAAAAATTAAAAAAAAGATTAAAATCAAAAACATTAAATCTAAAAATATTCATTAAAATTACAAAAAGTATAACTATATTAAAATTATATAAAAGTGTTGATAACCCTAATACACTTGTATTTTAAAGTATTTTCAATTCATTTTTAGTCTGTAATTGTCTCATTAATTGTAAATATATAATAAATATTTACTAAATAGTATTGCCAAAAGTAAAAATATTTAGTATAATAAAGGAGGAAAAAATATGGCAAATGAAACAAAAAAAGTAGACAGACTACCAATTACAGATGATTACATATTTAAAAGGGTATTTGCATTTGAAGGAAATGAGAGTGCACTAAAAGATTTATTAGAAGCTATTTTAAAGAAAGACATCAAAACAGTAACAATAAAAAATCCAGAAATAATACCATACGAAAAAGATGAAAAACGAGGACTTTTAGATATAAAAGCAGAAACAGACGATGGAACTATTTTGGATATAGAAATGCAAATGGAAGATGAGAAAAATACAGACGAAAGAGGAACACAGTATTTGGGAAAAATGATAACAGAACAATTAAAAAAAGGAGATAAATACTCAAAACTTAAAAAGAGTATAGTAATATTTATAACAAATTACAATTTCCTAAAAAGAAATAGTTATCATAGTGTCGGAAAAATGAAATTTGAAGAAACTTTAAAAGAAGAATATGTAGAAATGGGATATGAAGAAGAAGACCAGATAGCATCAAAATATATAGAATTTCATTATATAGAATTGCCAAAATACAAAAGGAAAGAACCATCAAAATTTACAAAATTAGACCAATGGATGTGTATATTTACACAAAATGAGGAGGGGATTGAAATGGCTGAAAAAGAGAACAAAGAAATCAAAAGAGCTATAGATACATTAGACTTTATCAGTGAAGATCCAAAAGAAAGAGAAAGACATAATTCAATAGTAATGGCAGAATATAATAGACTAACTAGCGAGCATAACTTTTTTGAGGCTGGAGTAGAAGAAGGAATAGAAAAAAACAAAGAAAAAACAGCAAAAGCAATGTTAAAGAAAAAAATACCAATAGAGACAATTATAGAGATAACAGAATTAACAAGAGAAGAAATAGAAAAACTAATATAAATGAAATATACAATTTAATGTATATGAATAAATATATTAAATAAATATAAAATAACCAAAAGGGATGATAAAAAATGAATCAAAAAGAAAGAGAAACACTAAAACTAGAAGAAAGTTTTAGAGACACAATAGAAAATGACATAATAAAACAAAACACAGAAAACAAGAAAATCAAAATAAAAGACATAAAACTAGTAGGTCAAGCAACATGGCAAGACAAAATAAACGGAAAAGACATATCAGAAAACGTATTTATAGTTGAAAAAGAAATTACAGAAATAGACGAAAACGGAAAAGAAAGAACAACTGAACAAAAAAGTTACTATTTAGGAAATAAATGCATTGCAGGAACATTAGAAAACAATGAAATAATATACAATGAGACTTTTGCAAATTCAGAGAAAGATAAGCTAAAAGCAATAAATGAATTGCTAGAAGCAACACCAGAAGAACAAATAGAAAATAATTCAATGAATAAACTAAGAACAAAAGAAATTGCAGAAGTGCTATCCGTACAACTAGGAAGGAAAATAGAAGAAGATGAAGTTCAAAAAACTTTAGAAGATATGGATAAACAAGAAATAGAAGAACTAAAAGAAGAAAAAACAAAAAATAAAGATAAAAATAATGAATTAACCAAAAAACAAGCAGATAAAATAAAAGTAAACCAATTGCAAAGAGTAGATTTAAGCCAAAAAGCAGATGGAAAAGAAACATTAGAAAAAAGGCTAGATTTACAAGGGTATAAATATATTTATGTTGTATATTCTGAGCAAGTAAACCAAATAAATTCAGGAGAAAAAATAAATAATACTACATATTCTTTAGTTGGAATGAAAGAAGATGGAACTGCAAAAGTTTTAAGTGATGAATTTGAAATGGATTCAACAGTTGGAAATAATGCAAGTAGAATGCAAACAAGAATAAATAAAGATGGAACAGCAACACGAGATAATAAAAATAATTCTATTTTTGTTAGAAAATCAAATAAAATGTCATTAAGTTGTCGAAATGATGGTGGAGTTATACGAATGGCAATGGGACAAAAAACATTAGAAGAAAATGAAATAACTGAAACTGAATTAGGAACTTCTCAAACTGGATATATTCCAATAGAAACAAGAGAAATATTTAATAGAAACAAAGGAAGATATCAAATAGATAAAGTACAAGATAAAATACAAGAACACACTGACGAAGGATGCAATCCAAAATATAAAGAAGATTTTGATGGAGATGAAAAAACAGGAACACATGAACATTTTCAATATACTGAAATAGATGAAAATGATTATATTCCAAATACTAATATTACATGGAGGCAATTTGCAAATAAATGTGGATATAGAGGAGAAGGCGATATAGAAAAAGCAGTTGAAGTTGTTAATTCATTAGGTAGTGTGGACGATAAAAAATTAAAAAAGTATATAGATGACCAAGAGGAGGATTTTGATGAAGCTCATCAAAAAAGATAATATGTAACATTTATAATTCGACAAAATATAATATAATAGAGTACTGTATTTTGGAGGATTTTAGATGAAAACACAAATAATAGATTTAAGTCAATTACCATTAAATAAAAGTGGAAAAATAAAAAATATAAATTGTGATGAAGGAATAAAGAGAAGATTATTAGATATGGGACTTGTTGGTGGGACAAATATAATACCAGTATTAGTAAGTCCTTCTAGTGATCCAAGAGCTTTTTTAGTAAGAGGTAGTATTATTGCAATAAGAAAAGAAGATGCAGAAAATATTATTATAAAAGTATGAAATTCTTGTTTTAAAATATGGATTTTTGTGGAAATGGATATCATAAGTTTTGATTTTTGTTAACAGTTGTGTTATAATTTGAATATTAGGAGTTGATTGTATGGAAAATAAATATAATATGACAATAGGACAAAATATATTTTTAGCAAAAAGAAATTTGGTAGATAATATATATTCAAATGCAAGATTAGAAGGATTGAATATAACATTTCCACAAACAAAAACAATATTAGAAGGAATAAATGTACCAGAATTAAAAATAGATGAAATTCAATGTATTTTAAATTTAAGGGATGCTTGGAGTTATGTAATAAATAATATAGAAACAGAATTTAATTTAGAATTTATAAGTAAAGTAAATGAATTCGTAGCAAGAAATGAAAGCATAGCTTGGGGAAAATTAAGGAATGGAAAAGTAGAAATAACTGGAACTACTTATATTCCAGATATTCCAAATGAAGAACAAGTTAATAAAGATATAGAAAAAATATTGAAAATTGAAAATACTACTGAAAGAGCAATAGAGTATATGTTATACGGCATGAGAAATCAATTATTTTGGGATGGAAATAAAAGAACTAGTACAATTTGTGCAAATAAAATTATGATTCAAAATGGTAATGGAATAATAAAAATTCCGGATGATAAATTACAAGAATTTACAACATTATTATCTGAATTTTATACTACTAATGATAAGGAAAAAATAAAACAATTTATATTTGATAATTGTATAGATGGAATTGTTTTTAAAAACTAATATTAAGTGATGATAAAAATACTTTTGAAAGTTTTAAATTTCAAAAGTATTTTTACATTATCTTTGATTTTGTGTAAATTATTTATAATATTATTCTTGATTTTGTGCAAAATATGCCTTGAATTATCTTTGATTTTGAAGAGTTTTTATGGGCAATGGATAATAATACTATAATGGATTTTATACGTGAATGTTATAAGAGAAGAAAAGCATTAGGTCAGGCCTTACATAGAAAAGCAATGGATTATTTTAAGGAATATATGATAGTTGGAGGGATGCCACAAGCGGTTGAAATGTATGCAAATACGAGAGACTTTGAAAAGGTAGATAAAATAAAAAGAAACATATTAAATTTATATCGTGAAGATATACGAAAATATGCAGAAGATTTAAATTTAAAAGTAGATCAAATTTTTGATACAATACCCTCTCAACTACAAAAGCATGAAAAGAAATTTAATATTTCTTCTCTTGATGAAAATGCTATATGGCAGATACTGGATTATTGCTATCAATGACGTTTAACGAAAAAAGTATTGTTAATGAGCAAATTTATAAAAAAATATTATTTGATAAACTTTCATTTAATGAAGGTATGTTAATGGAAAATATTGTTGCACAAATGTTAGTAAGTTCTGGAAGAAAGCTATATTTCTTTTCAAGAAATGATAGAAATAATGCAGCAGATACAATGGAAATAGATTTTTTAATTTCTAAAGATTTAATAACATCAAAGCATAATATAATACCAATTGAAGTAAAATCAGGGGATAGATATACATTTACATCATTAAATAAATTAAATAATAAATATAAAGAATATCTTGCACAAGGTATAATTCTTCATACTAAAGATTTAAAAGAAGAGGAAGGTGTGTTGTATTTACCATTATATATGATACCATTATTATAAAAAGTATATATTAGAATTTTAAACATGTAGTTTGAAACTCTAATATGTATTTTTTAGTTAAGAAAATCTTTATGTGATGTGTTTAAGTCAGAAATGTCATTATAAGGTGTACGTATATTCGTTCTATATAATAAATAATCAACACTTGTATTGTAAAAGTCAGCATGTTTACACAGTAATTCTACAACTTTTTGTTTATGTTGACAAATCTTCAAATTCGAAGTAAAATAGAATATGTAAAAGGAGAGATTTATGCAAACAAGTAATAAAAAAATTTTTGATAATTTAGTATCAAGAACAAAAATATATTTAGTAATAATACTAATATTACTACTTGGAATATGTTGGCAAAACAAAATGCTAATAATACCATCAATAATAATATATGCACTAATATTAGGATACACATATTTTGCTAACAACAAAAGAAAAAGTGAAATATCAGAAACACTTCAAGACTTAACATTAACAGTAGATTCAGCAGCAAAAACAAGTTTAATAAACTCACCATTTCCACTAATAATATTAGAAACAGACGGAAATGTTGTATGGAAAAGTTCAAAATTCGCAACAGAATTTGAAGATATAGATATAAACACTTTTGTAAATGACTTAGTATATGATTTAAAAGAAGAAATAAAAAACAAAAAACACAAGACAGATAAATCAATATTAAGAAACATCCAAGTAAATAAAAGACAATATAGAATGGTCGGAAAATTTGTCAACTCAAAACGTTATTCTAAAAATGAAAAAGATGAATATATGGCAATTATATATTTTATAGATGAAACAGAAAATATAAAATTACAAAAAGAATACAATGATTCAAAATCATGTGTTGGAATAATAATGATAGACAATTATGAAGAAAATATGCAAATGCTAGAAAGTGAAGAAAAAGCTCAATACATTGCAGAAATAGACAAAGTAATATATGAATGGACAAATGAAACAAATGGTATATTAATAAAATCAGACAGAGACAGATATATTTACATTTTTGAGCAAAGATACTTAGAAAAAATTAAAGAAGATAAATTTAGTTTGTTAGACAAAATTAAAGAATTAGACCCAAAACAAAAAGTACAATTTACATTAAGTATAGCAATTTCAAATGAAGGAGAAGTTGACAAAGACAAATTTAAATCAGCACAAACAGCAATGGACATTGTACTTGGTAGAGGTGGAGACCAAGCTGTAGTAAGACAAAATGATATTTATAAATTCTTTGGAGGAAGAGCTCAAGAAGTAGAAAAAAGAACTAAAGTAAAGGCAAGAGTTGTAGCTCATGCATTAGAAAACCTTATAAAAGAATCAAGCAAAGTAATGGTTATGGGGCATATGAACCCTGACATAGATGCAATGGGCTCAGCAATAGGAATTTATAGATTAGCAAAAAGTCTTGACAAAAATGCATATATAATAGCAAGTAACACAGCTTCATTACAAAATTTTAGAGAAAGTTTAACAGAAGAACCAGAATATGAAGATGTAATAATAAGCAAAGAAGTAGCAGAAGAAAACATAGATGAGGATACTTTATTGGTAGTAGTAGATACTCATAAAGTAAATTATGTAGAATCAGAAGAAGTACTAAAAAAGGCTAGTAAAATAGTAATAATAGATCACCACAGAAGAAGTGCAGATTATATAGAAAATGCAACTCTAACATTCCAAGAAGTATATGCCTCATCAGCAGCAGAACTTGTAACAGAATTATTACAATATGCAGAAGTAAATGTAGAATTAAAGAAAATAGAAGCAGAAGCACTATATGCAGGAATCATGATGGACACAAAAAGCTTTACATTTAAAACAGGGGTAAGAACATTTGAAGCAGCAGCATATTTACGAAAATGTGGAGTTGATATTATCAGAGTAAAAAAATGGTTCCAAAGTGACTTAGAATCATTTAACAAAATAGCAGACATAGTAAGAAAAGCAGAAATTGTTAATGACTCAATAGCAATAGCTCTATGTGATGGTGAAAAATCTAAAGACATTAGTTTACTATGTGCTAAAGCAGCAGATGAGTTGCTTACAATAAGTGATGTTACAGCCTCATTTGTTTTAGGCGATACAGGAGAAAAAGTTTGTATAAGTGGACGTTCTATTGGAGACATAAATGTTCAAGTTATATTAGAAAAACTTGGAGGAGGAGGCCATATAACTCTAGCTGGAGCACAGGTAGAAGGGATGACTCTTGAAGAAGTTAAACAAGAATTAATTATAAGAATAAATGAATATTTTACAGAAATAGAAAATTAGGTATAAATGGTAAAATTAGGAGTTATTTATATTTACATAATTATCTTAAAGTGATATAATATAGATATAAAATTTTAAAAAAATCTAAAGGAGGTAGTTCTGTGAGAGCAGTAATAGGAATGACAGAAATGTTTAGAGGAATGGACCTAAAAATCTGTGATGAATTAGGAGAAGAATGGAAGCGGCATTTATTAGATGATAAACCAGATTATAAAGATCAAATTCTTCTATCATTAAAGATGGACTATAATAGTATAGGTAACATGATTAGAGCAGGTTATACAAAAGAGATGCTTGAGAATGCAGGATCTGTACTGGAGAAAAATGGCTATGATGTCGATTTAGAAAAGGGAATCATTAAAAAAAAGACAATGTAGCAGAAAAGGACTTGGTATACCAGGTCCTTTTAAAAATTAAAATGTCAAAAGGGACGCCCCTTTTTGACAAGTAAAATTATAAATAATTGCGATTGAATTTGCAATTTTAATTAACCTTTGCATTTTCTTTTGGTGTTCGGTTGAAAAATCCTTAAAAATAGTGTAAACTATATGAGGTTAGAAAATTTGAAAGGTTGTGATTTTAATGAAGGTAATATTAAAAACAGATATAAAAGGAGTAGGAAAAAAAGACCAAATAATAAATGCATCAGATGGATATGCAAGAAATTTCTTATTTCCAAAAAATTTAGCAGTAGAAGCGAATGCAGAAAACATGAGCAAATTAAAAGCAAAACAAGACTCTAATGCATTTAAAAAATCACAAGAAAAAGAAGAAGCAGAAAGAATAGCAGAAAAACTATCAAAAATACAATTAAGAATTAAAGTAAAATCAGGAGCAAATGGAAAAATATTTGGAGGAGTATCTTCAAAAGAAATAGCTGAAAACTTGGAAAAACAATATCAAATAAAAGTTGATAAAAAGAAAATAGATTTAAAAGAAACAATAAAAACTTTAGGAATGATTACTGTGGACATTAAGTTATTTGAAGGTGTAATTGGAAAAGTAAAAGTAGATATAATTTCTGAATAATTATTAAAAACTTTGGGGGAATAGAAATGGATATAGGAAAAATACCACCACATGATGTAGAAGCAGAGCAAGCAGTTATAGGTAGTATGCTTACAGATAAAGAAGCGGTAGCAAGTAGTATAGAAACACTAAAAGAAGAGGATTTTTATAGAGAAGACAATAGAATAATATATTCAGCAATGCTAAACTTATATAATAGAGCGGAACCAATAGACTTAATAACAGTAAAATCAGAATTAGAAACAATGGGAAAATTTGAGCAAGTTGGAGGATTTGAATATTTAGCAGAATTGCCAGAAAAAGTACCAACAACAGCAAATGCTACAAAATATATAAAAATAGTAGAAGAAAAATCTGTATTAAGAAATTTAATAAAAACAGCAAATGAAATAATAGATCTAGGATATGACCCAACTGAAGATGTAGAAGACATTATGGAAGGGGCAGAAAAAAAGATTTTTAATATAATGCAAGATAAAAATCAAAAAGGATATTCTCCAATAAAAGATATCTTAGTTGATAGTTTTACACAATTAGAAGAATTATATAATAGAAAACAGCACATAACAGGTGTTCCAACAGGGTTTTCAGATTTAGATTATAGAACAGCAGGTTTACATGGTTCAGAACTTATACTAGTTGCTGCAAGACCTGCTATGGGTAAATCAGCATTTGCATTAAATATAGCTACAAATGCAGCATTAAGAGGAAATACACCAGTTGCCATATTTAGTTTGGAAATGTCAAAAGAACAATTAGTAAACAGAATTTTATGTAGTGAAGCAATGGTAGATAGCAACAAAGTAAGAACAGGTAAACTAGAAGACGAAGACTGGGGAAAATTAGCAGAAGCAATAGGACCTTTATCAGAAACAGGAATTTATATAGATGATACACCAGGTATTTCTGTAATGGAAATAAGAGCAAAATGTAGAAAATTAAAACTAGAAAAAAATATTGGACTAGTAGTAATAGACTATTTGCAATTAGTACAAGGAAGCAATAAACGTAATAGTAGCCGTGAACAAGAAATATCAGAAATAAGTAGATCTTTAAAAATTCTAGCAAAAGAACTAAATGTACCTGTAATTGCATTATCACAGCTATCAAGAGCTGTAGAACAGAGACCAGACCATAGACCAATGCTTTCAGACTTGCGTGAATCTGGAGCTATAGAGCAAGATGCCGACATTGTTATGTTCTTATATAGAGACGATTATTATAATGAAGATAGTGAAAAAAAGAATGTAGCAGAAGTCATTATTGCTAAACACAGAGGAGGCTCTACAGGAACTGTAGATTTAGGATGGCTTGGAAGTTATACTAAATTTGTTAATTTGGAAAGAAGATTTGATGATTAGTTGCCAAAAGGGCCGTTCTCTGTCAAAAGGGACGCCCTTTTTTGACAATTCTGTCAATGGGGACGCCCCTTTTTGACAACTTTAATTTTTATAATTGACTTTTATAAAAGAATATAGTATTATGTAAATATGCTTTTGGGGGATAAATTTTGTGGGACCTTGAGAAGTAAGGAGGAAAATATGGCAAGAGGTCCAAGAAATTATATTAATATGTCTTTTTATCATATCATGGTTCAAGGAATAAACAAAGAATATATCTTTAATAAAGATGAAGATAAAAGGCAATATTTAAAATTTATTAATAAGGTAAAAGGTGAAATTGATATTTATATTATTTCTTATTGTATTATGGACAATCATGTTCATATATTAATAAAAGAAGATTCTATAGAATGTATAAGCCGTTTTATGCATAAAGTTAATACCCTATATGCAATTTATTTCAATAAAAAATATAATAGAGTAGGTTATGTATTTAGAGACAGATATAAAAGTCAAGCAATTTATTCGGAAAAACAATTGTATACATGTATAAACTATATACACTACAATCCTGTAAAAGCAGGTATTTGCAAAATAGCATCTGAGTATGAGTATTCAAGTTATAATGAATATATAGAAAATAAGGAAAAAATTCAAAAAAATATTAATGGAGTTTTAATAAAGGAAGATACTGTAAATAAAAAAGAAAATTTTTTAGAAATAGAAGAAGAAAAGGAAATTGAGATACAAAACGCAATAGATAAGTATATTAAAATTCATAATATTAAATTTGATACTTTAAAAAATAATAAAAAAGATTTGAAAGAAATAATTAATATGCTAAAAGATAGTTACGCACTTTCATTAAGGCAAATATCTACATATATAAATGTAGGAAGAGAAACTGTAAGAAATATAGCAAAAGAATTAAATAATAAAAAGGAATGATGAGAAAATGGAAAAAGAAAGTTGTCAAAAAGGGGCGTCCCTATTGACAGAAGTTTTAAAAACCATAAAAAAATATAATTTAATAAAAAATGGAGATAGAATTGTTTTAGGAGTTTCTGGAGGACCAGATTCTATTGCAATGCTAAATATTTTAAATGACATAAGAAATGACAAAAAACTACAAATGAAATTTGATATAATAGTTGCACATGTAAATCATATGATTAGAGAAGAGGCAATAGATGACCAAAAATTCGTAGAAAATTTTTGCAAAAAAATAAATGTTACTTTTTATGCAAAAAGTATAGATGTTCAAAAAATTGCTAATAATAAAAAAATAGGAACTGAAGAAGCAGGAAGAAATGCAAGATATGAATTTTTTGATGAAATTCTAGAAAAAGAAAATGCAAATAAAATAGCAATAGCACATAACAAAAATGATAAAATAGAAACTATTATAATGAATATGCTAAGAGGTAGCGGAATAGCAGGTTTGAAAGGAATTGAACCAATAAAAAACGATAAATATATTCGACCACTAATAGAATGTGAAAGATTTGAAATAGAAGAATATTGTAAGCAAAACAATATTGAACCAAGAATAGATAGAACAAATTTTGAAAATGTATATACTAGAAATAAAGTAAGAAATATCGTTATTCCATATATAAAACAAGAATTTAATCCAAATATAATTCAAACAATGGATAGATTATCAGATTTAGTAAAAGAGGAAGATGAATATCTAGAAAAAGTTGTTGAAACGAAGTATAAAGAATATGTTCAACAAGAAAGTAAAACACAAATTGTAATGGATTTAAAAGGATTTAATAAAGAAGAAAAGGTTATAAAATCAAGGCTTTTATTATATACTATATCAAGACTTTTTGGAACAACAAAAGGAATAGAAAAAATACATATAGAAGATATTATAAAACTATGTGAAAAAAATATAGGTAATAAATATTTAACTCCAAATAAAAATATAAAAGTTTTAGTAAAAAATCAAAAAATTTATTTTATAGACCAAAATTTGGTTTAACATGAGTATCCGTAATACTTAGAATGACAAGGATTTTTTGTAATAAAAAAGTAATACAAAAATCCTTGCAAAACAAAAGTAGATATGTTATAAAATTTTATAGTCAAATAGTAACGCAGTGACTTTAAATATTTTTGCTACAAAAATTTCTAAAAAATATATGAATTTTGGGCGGAATTATATAAAGTAAGCAGAAGGAGGAATTATTTTGAAAAACGGAATTAAAACATTAGCAACATGGCTAATAATCGGAGTAATATTTATAGTATTGTTATCATCAATAATGACAAACACAAATACAAAACTAAAATATTCAGAATTAATTGCGAAAATAAATGAGGGAAAAGTAGAATCAATAGTTATAGATGCAGATGGAACTTCTGCAACAGTACAACTATCAGATGAAAAAGTTAAAAAACAAGTAAACATTCCAAATATGGAAAACTTCATGAATTATACTGATGAATTTATAAAAAATGGAGCTTTTACTTTAGAAGAAAGTTCTGAATCAGTATTTTCAATAATATTAGGTTTATTAACACCATTTGGAATTTTAATAATATTCTTTATATTCTGGTTCTTTATGATGGGTGGAGCTGCTAATGGACAAAATGGCGGAAAATCAATGTCATTTGGAAAAAGCAAAGCTAGAATGATGACACCAGCAGATAGAAATAAAATATCATTTGATGATGTTGCAGGTGTTGATGAAGAAAAAGAAGAACTAGAAGAAATAGTAGAATTTTTAAAAAATCCTAAAAAATTTACAGATATGGGGGCAAGAATACCAAAAGGTGTTTTATTAGTAGGTCAACCAGGAACAGGTAAAACATTACTTGCAAAAGCAGTTGCAGGCGAAGCAGGTGTGCCATTCTTTATTATAAGTGGTTCAGACTTTGTTGAAATGTTTGTAGGTGTTGGTGCTTCAAGAGTTAGAGATTTATTTGAACAAGCAAAGAAAAATGCACCATGTATTATATTTATAGATGAAATTGATGCAGTAGGACGTCAAAGAGGTGCAGGCCTAGGTGGAGGACATGATGAAAGAGAACAAACATTAAATCAATTATTAGTTGAAATGGATGGTTTCTCAGACAATGAAGGTGTTATTGTACTAGCTGCAACAAACAGACCTGACGTATTAGATAAAGCTTTATTAAGAGCAGGAAGATTTGACAGACAAATAGTAGTCGGAGCTCCTGACGTTAAAGCAAGAGAACAAATACTAGAAGTTCATTCTAGAAAGAAGAGACTAGCAGATGATGTGGACTTAAAAGTAATTGCAAAAAATACTTCTGGATTTGCAGGTGCAGACCTAGAAAACGTATTAAATGAAGCAGCATTATTAGCAGCAAGAAGAAATTTAACAGAAATAGGAATGAAAGAAATAGAAGATGCCATGGTAAAAGTAACTATGGGACCTGAAAAGAAAACAAGAGTTAGAAGTGAAAAGGAAAACAGATTAGTATCTTATCATGAAGCAGGTCACGCAGTTGTAAGTCATTACTTAGAAACACAAGATCCAGTACATCAAATATCAATTGTACCAAGAGGTATGGCTGGTGGTTATACAATGTATAGACCAACAGAAGACAAAAACTTCATGTCAAAAACAGAAATGGAAGAAAATATAGTATCACTTTTAGGTGGTAGAGTTGCAGAAGCTTTAATATTAAATGACATTTCAACAGGTGCAAGCAATGATATAGAAAGAGCAACAAAAATCGCAAGAAGTATGGTTACAAAATATGGAATGAGTGAAAGAATAGGAACATTAATGCTTGGTTCTAGTCAAGATGAAGTATTTTTAGGTAGAGATTTTGCTCAAGCTAAAGAATATTCAGAAGAAACAGCAGGTATTATAGATGAAGAAACAAAGGCTATTATAGACAAAGGTTATAATAGAGCTAAACAAATTCTTACTGAACATGTTGACAAATTACATGCGGTTGCAGCAGTTTTGCTTGAAAAAGAAAAAATTGAAGCAGATGAGTTTGAAAGAATTTTTAATGGATAATAATATAAAAAGATGAGGGAGATCTCATCTTTTATATTATAGGAAAGTTTCCCCTAATATAAATATTTTGTATTTATTTTAGATTTTAAACCAGATTTTTCTTTTTATAAATTTTAAAAATTCTGAAGTATCTCCTCTAGTAAAAGTGTTTTTGTCCAATAGAAAGGCATGATTTTTATCTATATAAAGATAAAAGAAATCTTTTGTTTCATATATTCTATGTAGTTTCCAATATTGTATTTTTTCCAAATTTTTTGAATCAAAAATTGTAAAAAACTTTTTATAAAATTTAAAAGTAAACTCAATTTCATTTTCAAATTTTTCTGTTTTTAATTCTTGTTTTACCAATTTTATAGGATGATAAAATCTATAAAAACAGAAAATTATTAATGTAATTAATAATATAAAAGCTACTGATTTGTGATAATATTGCAAATTGGTAATAATGCAAAAACATAGTAATAATATAGTTACTAATGTTGAAAAGGTATATTTATTACCAAACTTATTTTGATGAAATTGTAGATATTTTGCATATACTTCTTTTGTATACTTAGTTTTGTTTTTATATAATATTTTCATGTTTTACTTCCTTAATTTTTTAGTTATTATAACATAGAAAATAAAATTATACAAAATTAAAATTTAATTCTTACTTGAATATAACAATTTAGGTTTCATTTTTAACGTATTTATTGTAATGTTGATATATGTATGTTAAAATAATTATAAAATATGTTGAATACTAATGTATTTGATTGTATAAGTATCGCAAGGAAAATGAGGAAAAAATGAAAAAAATAGTAAGTATAATAAGTATAGTAATTTTAATATTGATATGTATTAATATAAATAGCTCAAAAGCAGAAGATTTTAAACTGGATTATACAGAAACAACAGAGACATTTAATAATCCAGAAAGAGGGTTTTATACACCAGTATATATAAAATATACAGAAAACAATAACAAAGTAATTGGAGAAAACGAAGCTAAAAAGAATTTAATACATTTAAGGCTAGATATAGGTCAATTTTCAAAAGCAATAAATGGAAAAGAAGATATTGAATTAACACAAGATATGTTAAATTCTTTTAATCAAACATTAAAAAAGATAAAAGAAAATGGTGGAACCACAATTGTACGATTTGCATATACATATGAAGGTGATAAAAACAAGGAACCATCTATAGACATGATATTAACACATATTAAACAACTTTGCCCAATTTTCACAGAAAACCAAGATGTTATTTCATATATAGAATTAGGATTTTTTGGACCATGGGGAGAAATGCATACAAGTGATGTTTGTACGCAAGAAAATGTTGCAAAAGCATTAGACGTAATGTTAAATAATACCCCAGAAAAAATAAAAATAGGTGTAAGGCAACCTAAATATTATGCATATTGGGCAGGAATAGAAAGGGATAAATTATCTGAAAATGTTACTACTTTAGGAACAAAAGAATATCGAGTAGGACTATATAATGACGGATATTTAGGCTCTGAAAGTGATTTAGGAACTTTTAATAATCGAAACCTTGAAATTAAATGGTTAGAAAAACAAGCCAACCATACATTATATGGTGGAGAAGTTGTAGCAAATTATGCAAGTGGTACGCCGTTAAATACAGTAAAATATATGTCAGAAGAAGCTTTTAAAACACATACTACATATTTAAATGGAATATATAATGACAAAGTATTAGAAGCATGGAAAAATGAAAAATATGAGGGAAAAGATCAATTATATAAAGGAGAAAATGGTTATACATATATAGCAAACCATTTAGGATATAGATTTGTAATAAGGAAAGCAAATATTCAAAATAAAGTAGAACAAGGGAAAAAAATAAATGTAGAATTAAATATAGAAAATGTTGGATTTGCTAATTTAATTAATAGTAAAATAGTTACAATAGTGTTTTCAAAAAATGATAAAATCTATGAAGTAAAAACAAAAATTGATCCTACAAAGTGGGAATCTAAGCAAACGACAAAATTACAATTTGAAGTAGATGTACCAGAAGAATTGGTTGATGGAAATTGGAATATATATTTACGTATATCTCAATATGGAAATCTAAAAATAGATAATAATTATCAATGTATTCGTTTTGCTAATGAAGGTCAAATGTGGAATCAAGATATTGGGGCAAACTATATAGGAAATACAACTGTTATAAAGAAAGCAGAAAAAAATGAAAATAAAGTAGAAAATAATATTATTACAAATATAGTAAATGATGTTACTGATAATACAGAAAAAAATATTACAAATGATAACAATAACATTGTTGAAGATAATACAATTAGTAACACAAAAAAAGATAATAATAAACAAAATAATGTGATAAAAAAAGATAATTTAGAAAACTCTACAACTGATATGGTAACCAACAATAGTAGTGCTAGTATAAATAATGTAGTAGAAAATACAAACACTAAAACAATTGATAATACAACTAGTAAAGTAGTATATCCACATACAGGAAACAATGTAATTACAATTATCAAAGTATTGATAGTAATCTTTACTTTAATATCGATATATATCTATATAAATTTAAAATAACAACTACAAACTATTGACAATATACCCCATAATAATGTATAATGAATAACGTATATAGGGTAAGAAAAGAAAATCCCACATACATTCTCGTATGACCGGAAGGAGGGGAATATAAATGTCAGAAATCAAAGTTAATAATGGAAATATAGAAGATGCCTTAAAAAGGTTTAAAAGACAATGTGCACGTAACGGAGTTTTACAAGAAGTTCGTAAAAGAGAACACTACGAAAAACCAAGTGTAAAAAGAAAGAAAAAATCAGAGGCAGCAAGAAAAAGAAAATTTTAATTACATAATAAAAGGTAGAAGTTTATATAGGAGTAGTATATCTAAAACTTCTGCCTTTTTTGTATTAAAAAATTATTTTGGGATAAAATAGAAATGTTAATATAAAATAGGGAATGAGGGACAGGTCTTCAATTCCAAAGAGCAAAAGAAGGGATGATAGTTAATGGAATATAAGCAAATTGAAATAAAAAAAGGAATCAAACTTAATGTGATACAAACAAATAAATTCAAAACAAACTTAATAGCAATAATGTTAACAACAAAATTAGACAGAGAAAATGTTACAAAAAATGCTTTAATACCAGCTGTATTAAGAAGAGGAACAAAAACATTAAAAACACAAGAAGAAATTAATAAAAAGTTGGAAGAAATGTATGGAGCAAGTCTAGATTGTGGTTTAGACAAAACAGGAGATAATCAAGTATTAAAATTTTATATAGAAACTGTAAATGATGAATTTTTACCACAAAATTCAGAAGATATGTTAAAAAAATCTTTAGAGAAAATATTTGAATTTGTGTTTAATCCATATTTAGAAAATGATGGATTTAAAAAAGAATATGTAGAACAAGAAAAAGAAAACTTAAAACAAATAATAGAAGGAAAAATAGACAACAAAGCAAGATATGCATTAGATAGATGCATAGAAGAAATGTATAAAAACCAACCATATGGACTATATAAATATGGATATATAGAAGATATGGAAAATATAAATGAAAAAAACTTATATGAACACTATAAAAAATTAATAAGTAATTGTAAAATAGATATTTTTGTTTCTGGAATAGTAGATGAAGAAATAGAAAACATAATAAAAGAAAATGAAAATATAAAAAAATTACAAGATAGAAATCCAGAATATAATAAAATAGAAATATCATCAAAAAAATCAGAAAAAGAAAATGTTGTACAAGAATCAATGGAAGTAACACAAGGAAAATTAATAATAGGAATGGATTTAGATGTAGATAATGAAGATTTAAGATATGATATTATGATTTATAATAGTATATTTGGTGGAAGTGCAAATTCAAAATTATTCCAAAATGTACGTGAAAAGGCAAGTCTAGCGTATACAGCAAGTTCTAGCTATTATAGATTTAAAAATAATATATTTATAAATTGTGGAATTGAAATAAAAAATTATGATAAAGCATTAGAAATAATAAAACAACAAATAGAAGATATGAAAAATGGAGATTTTACTGAAGAAGAAGTAGAAAATGCTAAAAAAGGAATAATAGCATCTATAAAAACAATAGATGATGAGCAAGATACGGAAATAACATATTTCTTTAGTCAAGAATTATCAAATAGCAAGTGTAGTGTAGAACAATACATGGATAACATCAGAGCAGTTACTAAAGAAAAAGTTATTGATATAGCAAATAAAGTAAGTATAAATACAGTGTACTTTTTAAAAGATTAGAATAGAAAAAATTTTGGACAGTGATAAACGAGCGAAGCGATAGATTTGTAAATTTTATTATAAGAATCAAAAATTAAAATTTATAATGAATGAACGAAGTTAAAGAAAGGAAGAAAAAATGCAAATAATAGAGAATTCAAAAGTTAAAGAAAAATTATATATAGAAAAACTAGAAAATGGTTTAACTGTAATGATAATTCCAAAAAAGGGAATACAAAAAAAATACATTATATGGGGAACAAATTATGGTTCAAATGATAGTACTTTTATAGTACCAGGAGAAACAGAAGTTACAGAAGTTCCAAAAGGTGTTGCACATTTTCTAGAACATAAAATGTTTGAACAAGAAAATGGAAAAAACAGTTTAGATGTTTTAACAGCATTAGGAGTAAATGCAAATGCATATACAACAAATAATCACACAGCATATTTATATGAATGCACGGATAATTTTTATGAAGCATTAGATGAATTTATGGATTATGTTCAACATCCATATTTTACAGATGAAAATGTTGAAAAAGAAAAAGGTATAATCGGTCAGGAAATAATGATGTATGATGATTATCCAGAATGGAAAGTATACCTAAATGCATTAGAATGTATGTATCACAAACATCCGGTAAAACTTGATATTGCAGGAACAATTGAGACAATAAGCCATATAGATAAAAATATTTTATATAAATGTTATAATACATTTTATAATCCATCAAATATGGCAATGGTTATATCAGGAGACTTTGAACCAGAAAAATTATTAGAAGAAATAAAGAAAAGATTAGTAGATAAAAAAGCAAATGGAGAAATAAAGAGAATTTTTGAAGAAGAGCCAAAGGAAATAGTAAAAGAAAAAGCAGTTCAAAATATGGAAGTTAGTAAACCTCTATATGCAATAGGAATAAAAGATGTACCTGCAGAACAAAAAGAAAAGGTAAAAAAACATATAGCAATAGAAGTATTATTAAATATTATAATTGGTGCAAGTTCAGAATTATATAAAAAATTATATGATATAGGTAATTGTTACTCATCACCAAGCATTGAATATGAATTTGATAAAAATTATGCACATATTTTGATTACAGGGCAATCAAATAATCCAGATGAATTATACAAGATGTTTAAAGAAGAAGTAAAAAAATTAATACAAAATGGAATAAATAAAGATGACTCTGAAAGAATAATAAAAATGATATATGGTGAATATGTAAAAGAGTATAATGATATAGTAGATATTTCGAGAATGTTTTTGGCAGATTACTTTAAGGGAATAAATAGTTTTGACTATTTAGAAGAAATAAGCACAATAAATGTAGAATATTTAAATCAAGTGTTAAAAGATGTGTTTAATGAAAAAAATATGGTATTATCTGTTGTAAAAAACTAGATAAAAATATTGTTGAAGAAACAGTGTAAAAAATGAAAAATATTTTATGCTGTTTTCTTTTAATTTTATATGTCGAAAAATGTTGAAAACACTCGTACGAAAGTTGCTAAAAACCGTTGAAAATACTTGACTTGGAGATTTTTATGTGGTAATTTATAAGTATACGAATGAGAAAAATTGAAAAAGGAGAGATGAGTATGTTAAATGAAGAAATTTGTAAATTAAGAGACAAATTAAATAAAAGCATAGAAAACGGTGATGATTATTCTATTACATATAAATTAAGCATAGAGTTGGATGAACTTATTGCTAAATACTATAGAGATTTAAAAAATAAAACTTGTGATAGGACAAGTGTTTAAAATGAATGAATAACAGGAAAATTATTGCCTGTTTTTTTCTTTTTTTTCTATTGATAAAACCTTAAAAATATTATATAATAGTACATCAGAAAAAGGAGAAAAGAAATGCTAGTAAACGAAAATATTATAGAAGAATTATGCACAGACGCAGGAAGTACAAGAACACAAGAGGCAAAAAAATACCAAATGCAAGGAAAAGTAGCCATAACAAAATTAGAATACGAAGATGAAAACAATTTTGAACTACATGCAAAAGTATTTGGAACAGATGAATATGACACATATGTTGAAGTGAAAAATGGAGAAGTAAATGAAATAAACTGTGATTGTCCAGATTATTATAACACATATGGAGTATGTAAACATAGTTTAGCATCAGTTTTGGAATTTAATAAAAATGGATTTCAGGATATACAAAACTCAGACAATATTCAAAAAAGTAGTATAGGAAGTAATAGCAAAAATGCTAATAAATATAATAGTTTTCACCAAATTGTAAAAACATTATACAATGAGGAATTGGATGAAATAGATTCAGACATAGACGTTGAACTAAAAAACAAAGGGACTATAAAAATAGAACCACAAATAATATATGATAAGTTTACTAGAGAAATGAAAATAGAATTTAAAATTGGAAACAAAAGAATGTACAAACTTAAAAATTTAGCAGAATTTTATACAAGAATGATAAACAAAGAATTTTACAAATATGGAGATAAATTAGAATTTGTACATACAAAAGAAGTATTTGAAGAAAATAGTCAAAAACTATTAGAATTTATAATGAAATATGCAGAAGTAATTGCATACACAAATTCATCAGCAAACTCAAATTATAGATATTATGGAAAAGCATTAAATGAAAGTTCAATAATAATTGGAAATACAGCAATAGACGAACTATTTGAAACACTAGAAAATAAAACAGTTTTAATGACAAGGGAATATGAAAAACAAAACATACAATTTGTAGACAAAAATCCAAACATGGAATTTAGCTTGCAAAAAGTAAAAAAAGACGAATATATAATTACATCAGATTTTGATATATTCAAAACAACAGTTTTAAAAGGAAAAGAACATAAATATGTTTTAACAGACGAAAAACTGTACAGATGTAATAAAGAATTTGAAAACACAACTTTAAGATTATTAAAATTATTTAGAGAAAATTTCCTAACACAAATATCACTTGGAAAAAATGAATTAGGCGAATTATTTTCAGTAGTACTTTCAAAAGTAAAAAATGCAATAAAAATAGATGAAGAATTACTAGAAGAAATAAAAGAATACGAGCCTGAAAAATTAGGAGTAAAAGTATTTTTAGATTATGATAAAAACAATTATCTTACAGCAGATGTAAGACTATGCTATGGCGAAAACGAATTTAATCCATTAAATGAAAAAGAAGAAAAAGAATTCAAATATTCAAGAAATCTTATAGAAGAAACAAAAGCAATGAATATTTTTAGAAAAACAGGATTTATGTTTGATGTTAAAAATCTTAAATTTATATTACCAGATGAGGATAAAATATATGAATTTTTAACAAATGATATAAACTATTACATGAAGAAATTTGAAGTTTTAGCAACGGAAAACTTCAAATCAAAAGAAATAACAAAACCTAAAATAGGAACAGTCGGTGTAAGAATAGAAAACAATCTTCTAGAAATAGATATGGACAAATTAAATATAGACTTAAATCAATTAGAAGATGTTTTAAAAAAATATAAATTAAAGAAAAAATATTATAGACTAAAAGACGGTAGCTTTTTAGATCTACAAGAAAGCAATGAAATAGACTTTATAGACAAATTAATTTCGGGAACAGATGTAGATTATAAAGAATTAGAAAGCGGAACAATTAGATTACCAGTAAATAGAACATTATATTTAAATCAACTCTTAAAAGAAATAAAAGGTACTGAAATAATAAAAAATAAAGAATATAAAAATATAATAAACGGTTTGGACAAAAATTTATTAGATGAGGAAGAAAAAATACCAGAAGAAATTGAACCAATATTAAGACCATATCAAAAAACAGGTTTCAAATGGTTAAAAACACTAGATAAATACAAATTTGGTGGAATACTTGCAGATGACATGGGACTTGGAAAAACAATTCAGATAATATCAATTTTATTAGATTATAAGCAAAACACAGAAAATCAAAAAACAAGCATAGTAGTATCACCAAGTTCATTATCATTAAACTGGAAAAATGAAATAGAAAAATTTGCACCAGAATTAAAAATAAAAGTAATAAGAGGAACAGCGCTAGAAAGAAAAGAAAAAATAGAACACCTAGAAAAATATGATGTAATAATAACTTCATATGACTTATTAAAAAGGGATATTGATGTATACAAAGAAAAAAAATACAATTTTAAATATATAATTGCAGATGAAGCACAATATCTAAAAAATAATGCAACTAAAAATGCGAAAGCAATAAAAAAACTAAATGCAGAAACAAGATTTGCATTAACTGGTACACCAATAGAAAACTCATTAGCAGAATTATGGTCAATATTTGATTTAATAATGCCAGGATACTTATTTAGTTATAAAGAATTCAAATCAGCATATGAAATGCCAATAGTAAAAGACGAAGACCATGAAGTAATGAATAAACTAAAAATGCTTATAGAGCCATTTGTGTTAAGAAGAACAAAAAAAGAAGTTTTAACAGAGCTACCTGAAAAAACAATAACAGTTTTAAATAACGAAATGGAAGAAGAACAACGAAACATTTATTTATCATATTTAGTACAAGCAAAACAAGAATTACAAGATGAAATTACTACAAATGGATATGAAAGAAGTCAAATAAAAATACTTGCAGCACTTACAAGATTAAGACAAATATGTTGCCATCCAGGTTTATTTATAGAGGATTACAATGGGGGAAGCAGCAAACTAGACCAATGTATGGAAATAATAGAAGATGGAATAAATGCAGGACACAAAATATTACTATTTTCAACATATACATCAATGTTTGAAATAATAGAAAGAGAATTAAATAGTAGAGAAATCAAATATTCCAAATTAACAGGAAGCACAAAAGTAGACGAAAGAATAGAATTAGTAGACGAATTTAACCAAAATAAAGAAATAAGTGTATTTTTAATATCACTAAAAGCAGGAGGAACTGGACTTAACTTAATAGGAGCAGACATGGTAATACACTATGACCCATGGTGGAACCTATCAGCAGAAAATCAAGCAACAGACAGAGCATATAGAATAGGACAAAAAAATAATGTTCAAGTTTATAAACTAATAACAAAAGACTCAATAGAAGAAAAAATATATGAATTGCAACAAAGAAAGGCTGAATTAACAGATAATATGCTTAATACTCAAACAACGTTTATAAATAAATTATCAAAAGATGATATAATGAACCTATTTAGCTAATAAGTGTCCAATAGGGACGGTTCTTTTTGGACATTTTGGACGGTTCTGATGGGACAAGAATGTCCCAAAGGGACAGATGTTAAAATTAAATTTGGAATTGAAAGTATATTGGGGGTAAATATGAAAAATTGGATGCAAAAATATGAGGATGATAAAGAAAAAACAGAGGAAGCTACTTTGCAAATGCAACTAGCTGAATTAATTGATTTAGTTGATAATGCTAAATATTATGAAGAAAATAAAATGATAGAAGCTCTTTCGAAAATGGTTGAGTTATATGAAAAGCAAAAAGAAAGTGGTCTTGATTTTAATGAAAAAGATATGATTTTGAGAAAAAAACAATTGGCGGAGATTAAATATGAAAAATTAAAAAGAGAACATATAGAATCAAAAGAATCAGAATCTTGGAATGAATTTGAAAAAGATGAAGAACAAGAAGAATTAGAGGATGAAGAAAGATGAAAGATTATATAACAGTTATAGGTGGAGGACTTGCTGGATGTGAAGCGGCATACCAAATTGCAAAAGCTGGAATAAAAGTAAAATTATATGAAATGAAACCAATAAAATATTCGGAAGCACATTCAAATGAAAATTTAGCAGAAATAGTATGCAGTAATTCTTTTAAATCAAATTTGCTAACAAATGCATGTGGATTATTAAAAGAAGAATTAAGACGACTAGATTCACTATTAATCAAGATTGCAGATGAAACTCAAGTGCCAGCAGGGCAAGCTTTAGCTGTTGATAGAGAGTTATTTGCAAAAAGAGTTACAGAAGAAATAGAAGCAAATCCATTAATAGAAGTAATCCACAAAGAAGTAGAAAATGTGGATAGTGATGATGAAGTTAATGCAAAAGATGGAATTGTAATAATAGCTACAGGACCGTTAACTTCAGAAAAAATGGCAAAGCAGATTTCAAAATTAACAGGTGAAGATAAATTGTATTTTTATGATGCTGCAGCACCTATTATTTCAAAGGAAAGCATAAATTTTGATATTGCTTTTTATGGAAATAGATATGAACAAGAAAAAAAGAAAGATGAAACAATTGAAGAATGGCAAGAAAAGCAAAAAAATCAAGAGAAAAGTTATATAAATTTGCCTATGAACAAAGAAGAATATGAAGCATTTTGGGAAGCTTTAGTAGAAGCGGAAGTTGTAACATTACATGATTTTGAAAAAAGAGAAATTTTTGAAGGATGTATGCCAATAGAAATAATGGCAAAAAGAGGAATAGATACTTTACGTTTTGGACCATTAAAACCAGTAGGATTTGATGATCCAAGATATGCAAAAAGACCATATGCTGTTGTGCAATTAAGACAAGACAATTCAGAAGGAAATATTTATAATATGGTAGGATTTCAAACAAATTTAAAATTTGGAGAGCAAAAGAGAGTATTTAGTATGATACCAGGGCTTGAAAATGCAGAATTTGTTAAATATGGTGTTATGCATAGAAATACATATATAAATTCTACAAAATTATTGGATGAGACATATAATTTAAAATCAAACTGTAATATATTTTTTGCAGGCCAAATAACTGGAGTAGAAGGGTATGTAGAATCAATTTCTTCTGGAATGGTTGCAGCACTAAATGCAATAAAAAAATTTAAAAATGAAAAAAAATCTTGCAATGAAAATGAAATTTTAAATAACAAAGGGTATGACTCAGATGAAAAAGTGATTTTTTCTGAATATACAGTAATTGGAGCTTTAGCTAAATATATTTCAACTGAAAACGATAAATTCCAACCAATGAATGCAAATTTTGGAATTTTACCTGCTTTAGAGGGAAAAAAGATTAGAGATAAAAAAGAAAGGTACTTAAAATTAGCGGAGAGAAGTTTGAAATATTTTGAAAAAACAATTAACAAATAGAGCTTTAAAGTAACTTCTATATTTAGAAAATAAAAGATATTGTTACAAAAATGTTACAAATATGTTAAAAAAATATTAAAAATAGCAATAATTTACATAAAACTATTGCTATTTATATTTGTTATTGTTATAATATAAAATAGATTTAATATATATTGGAATATTTTATGTTCCGAAAGGAGTAATTATGAAAAACGGAAAGCTAAATAAAGCAGAACAAATTATGCAAAATTATAGAAAGTCAGTTAAAGAGATTGATAGTCAATATGAAAATATTGAGGAAAATAATAACAAATATGAAACAAGTATTAAAGAGTTAAATGAAAAAATTGCATATGAGAAGAACTTTATAGAAAAATTGAAAGATGGAAAACATGAGGAAGATTTAGGACTTATAGATAGAGCAAAAGAAAGATTGGAAAAAGCATTGGCAGAAAAACAAGATATTGAAAAAAATCATGCAGAAGAAAAAACAAATAATATTGAAGAAATAAAGAAGAGTAAAGTCGTTTTGCCAAGTGGTAGAGAAGTTACAAGAGCTGAAAAAGATGAAATAGATAAAAATCATTTGAAAGATGAAGCAAGAAGAGCATTAACACAAGAAAGCAAAAGAATTTCAAAAGAATTAGAAGAAAAAAATAAAAAGCTTTTAGCTAATAGAGCTGCTAGAGCAGAATTTAAATATGAATATGAAAAAGATAAAGATGGAAAATCAACAGGAAAAATAATAAATGCTGATGTTTTAGTACAAAACCATAAAGATTTTGAAAAAATAACAGAAGAAATGGCTGAGTTAAGTAAAGAACAAGAAAGCTGTACAAAGTATTTAGAAGAATTTAGACAAATGGATAATAAAAAAATGGAGGAATTTGCAAAGGTATGGAATGAGGCAGCAAGAGACAGTGAAAAAACAGAAAAACAGGAAAATAGTAAACCAGAACCAAGCAATCCAACACCAAGTAATCAAGCACCAAGTAATTCAGCACCAAACAATCCAACACCAAGTAATCAAGCACCAAGTAATCAAGCACCAAGTAATTCAGCACCAAACAATCCAACACCAAGTAATCAAGCACCAAGCGATTCAACACCAAGTAATCAAACAACAAATAATCCAACATCAGATAAACAAAAAATAAAAATTGTAATTGGTAGAAGATTAAATATAAAAACTGATAAATATATTATTGGCATAGGAAAAACAGGAAAATTAGTAAAACAAGATAGAGAAGATATTAGTGCGAAATTACAAAAAATTTTAAAAGGTAAAAGTATAGAAGAATTAAAAGAAAGTGAAGAAATAGCTGAAACAATTGATCCAATATTATTGGAAGGAATTATAGAATTAAAAAATAAAAATATGATTACAGAAATACAAATGAATAAAACATTACTAAAACTTGCAAGTAATGATGTAAAGAAGGAAGATTTGAATTTTGAAATTGTTTATGATATGAAAGACTTATCAAAGGGAGCATTTTTACCATGGAATAGAAAAACAAGAGATCAAATTGCTAAAATTGCTGAAGAAAATAGAGAAAAAGGAATTGCAGAATTTAAAGACGGAAAAGAATATGAACCAAATCCTATAAAAAGAATGCTAGAAAGTGTAAAACAAAAAAGATTGGGAAAAGGTGAAGAACGAGAAATAATAGATGCGGAATTTAAAGAAATAAAAGATGAAAATGCTAAGAAAAAATCAAGATTTACGAATCCTTTTAAAAATAGAATAAAAGAAGATGCAAAAACAAAAAGCGTATATGAACAATTAAGAGATGATTCTTTTAAAGGTGAGAATTTAGATGAAGTTATAAAAAGAGCCAAAGAAGCAGCAATTAATGGTAAAATTACAAAGACACAACTAGTAGGAATAATAAATAATGCTAAGGCAACAAAAGAAAGAGAAGAAAGTGTTCAAAACGAATTAGGTGAGAACGTTAGTGAAATCATGGAAGAAGAATCAAAATAATAAAAATGTTATATGAGAATAAAAACTTGGAATTGAAAAAAATTCCAAGTTTTTCTTGACTTATAGCTATAAAAATGATACAATATAAAATGTTATAGTAAATTGCATGAAATATGCAAATCCGTAGCAATTAAATACATTTTAAAAGTGCAAATATTTCAAAAATATTACACACAAAAACAAAAAATGTAAAAATAAAAAGTAGGAGGTGAAATTTAAGTGCCAACAATTAATCAATTAGTAAGAAAAGGAAGACA